>ULZC01000438.1_pt1 | contig 11288 bp, 9 predicted proteins | sample 1962771 | NCBI WGS metagenome assembly ULZC01 (sample SAMEA4835880, study PRJEB28245) | human gut metagenome | biome: gut microbiome; material: fecal sample | place: Denmark | collected 2008 | reverse complement strand
TTTCATAACCGGCCAAATGAATCTGAGAAACGACATCACAATATTGACAATACTGTTTCAGTTCAAGAAGTATTCCCATAAGAATGATTGTATAAATAAAAACACGCATACGAAATACATTATCACGAATAAACACTTCCCGACGGGTTACAGCCATAACCATCTTTATCAAACAGAAAAAACCATACAAGCCAGCAAATGCCACAGGAAACATCAGAATATTCAATACAACACCCCAAACGGACTCTTCCACTTGTGTCTCCAGGGTTTCAATACAATACGGAATATTCCGCTTTGCCACACTATTAAAAAGAGAATCTGCCATCAAAGTCTCATCAGCCTTCACTGCAACATTTACAGTAGAGAAGTCAAACTCCCGGCTGTCTCCTGCTTGGTTCCAGCCATCAACCGCACCTTCAATTCCACCTTTCAAACCAGTAAATACTAATGCTACAATAACTAATATTGCCAATATCTGAATCTTTTTCATTATTGTATCTCCTTTCATTAAATCGTCAAGTCCTGCTCTTCCTTCATCTTCAACCCAATGGCAAACACTTCACCTACAATCAGCGAACAAAGCCCAAGTACCAGCGTGGTAGTGCTCACCAATTCTGAGAGGCTCAGCTCGTAACCATGCAGCGAGAATACGGTATCGATACCTATAAAATCAAGGTATGATGACGCAAAGGTACAGCAGAAGCTGACAACCAGTGCCATTCCCAACCGACGTAGCCGACGTACATTCCGCCAGTTGAAGATGTCGGACTTGTTGATAGAGATTATCAAGCGGATAAACAATACTACCGCCCAAAGGGAAAAGCCCAAATGCAGATATATCAGCAAATACTTTGCCACCACTTTCCCAACAGAATCATGAGAATCTACGCTGACTATCAACGAAGAGTAGGCTGCAGGCACATAACTCCTGCTTTTCTCATTATAGACGGAATCCCTGAAGAAATCAATCGACTCTATAGAGGAAGGTATCAGGTTGACAACCTTCAGGTTCATCAGTTCCTTGTAGGCAGCAATGTCACTTCCTTTCTTTTCCAACTCCATTCCGGTCTGCGCCCCCATCTTGGCTCCCAGAAAGATATAGTACCCCTGCTCCAATACCGAGTAACTCAGTACAAGCATTACCACCAGGCAGAGAATGTTCAATCTTCTTTTCATAATTCAGTTGTTGTTGTATTAGTATCAGATATATATTTATTCAGTTGTTTCAAAGAGAGTAGAAGCAACAATATGAAAACCACTGCCCCAACCAGTACATACGGGTTACTCAGCAGATGTGTCACATCCTCCATTTCAGGATGTTTCAAGCTCAGATAGACAGACAAGCCATTGTTCATGATGTGTATCAGAATACATGCCATCAGACTCCGTGTCTTATAATAAAGCCAGGCAAGCAAGAAACCGATGAGGCAAGCCCCTATTATCTGAGCCGGATTCAGATGGAAAATACCGAATATCAATCCGGAAAACAAGATAGCCTTTGCCGGACTGTATCTGCGAAGCAGCTCCTTGGTAATGGCACCACGGAAAAGAAGTTCTTCCAGCACGGGCCCCAAAACAGAAATACAGAGAATACCCAACCAACCGGATTGTAGCATGTCAAATGTCTGGTCCAACAAATTGGGCAAGAAAGTGAGTTCGGACATCAGAACAGCTATTATATACATGGAAGCCATTCCGGCGAGCAGGCTCCATGCCAGATAAGGGACCGACACCGGAGAGTACAGATGTTTGTCTCCCGTCAGGTAGTTCTTACGCCACAAGTACAACCCCATGAAAACGAAACCCAGCAACATGGTAGGTGCCACAGCAATCTCTCCCGCCTTGCCCGCGTCAAAAGCACCATAAGCGAAATACGTATACAGCAGACAGAAAGGTCCTGCAAACAGTGCTCCTACAATCTGCATCAAAAAGTAAATCAATACTAGTTTTATTGCCGTTTTCATTGTTCTATTCGTCTAAAAGTTCGCAAAGATACACATTTTCTCTGTCAATCCGTCAAGCTGTGGCAACAAGTCCCATCAGCAGCACCATCACTGTAGAAAGTGACAATACCAATAGTGTAATACTCATGAATGCTCTTCTCATAACCTAAACCCCTCCCTCATTCTATATTGTTCTTCATTTATTTTACTGCCAGAAGCAATACGTCTTCCTCTGCAGTGGCATGTTCCACCAACAGATTCCAGTCGTTGTCCTTCTTGCTCCATTTGTAACTCAAGTAGTTGATGTCATCTCCCGCCTGCAGATAAACTGCTTTTTCTTTCACATCGGAGTAGGCATTCATCTTGTTGTCCCACAAGGCATATTCCACATCCGTACCGGCTTCCGTATAATTGTAGTTCAAGCAATAGAAGCGTTCAAACGCCTGCTCAATCTCGTTCCATTTCAACGCTTCCTTCTGTATCGTACGCCCTTGGGCATCATAGGTGAAATTGTATTTCAAATGGTTCTGCAGAAACTTACCGTTCTCTACTTTATATACAATCTGGGACTCCACCTGATTTCCGTTCATCACTTCATTATAGGCAAAGTTTTCCTGGATATTACCACCAAAAGCATTTATCACTACTGTCACTACAAAAATTGTTGTCATTACTAAAGTTTTCATACCGTTATTGTTTTATTAATTCTTTATTTTGTTTTTCGATAATCATTTATCGTTTTTCGATATGCAAATAAAAGACCTTTTTTTGGTATGACAAAGAAAAACAGAAAATATTTATCGAAAAACAATAAAAAAACATGTTTTACGATAAATATACAGAAAACAAACACTTCAAACGGGAAAATACATAGAACTGCAAGGGGATAAATGACCTTATCGCCTTATGCTTATAAAGAAAGAATGGATTTAATCTCCACCTCGTCACGGTGAAGCTGGGCAACAAGTTCTTCTATACTGTCGAATTTCAGTTCAGGACGGGTGCGGCGCACAAAGGAAAGACGCATCGGCTGCTGATAAATGTCAGCATCAAACCGGAATATATGGACCTCAATACTGCGATCGGGGCCGTTCTCCAACGTAGGCCGGTAGCCAATGCTTAACATACCGCCGTACTCCTTGCCTTCAACACAGACACGGACGGCATACACACCATCGCAGGGAATCAGCTTGTCAGGATCGGAAACACGGAGATTAGCCGTAGGAAAACCTATCTTACGCCCCACCTGATAGCCGCCGACAACCGTACCATCCAAAAAGAAATCATATCCCAGATACTCGGCAGCTTCCGAAACGTTTCCCTCCTGCAACAGACCGCGAATAGCCGAGGAGCTGACAGTAACCTCCGTTACCGATGCTTCCTTACTATAAGCATACGCGCGCGCAAGAAGCACCTCCATACCCAATTCGCGACCATAGTGCACATAGTCCTCAAAACCCTCGCTGCGGTTATGCCCGAAACGATGGTCGTACCCCACTACCAAAGCTTGTATCTGATAGCGTTCCTTCAGTATGAACATGAATTCCCGTGCCGAAAGCCGGGCTATTTCAGGAGTGAAATCAAGCATCATGCAATAATCCACCCCAGTCTTGGCTAGTAGGGAAACTTTCTCATCACAGGTGGTCAATAACTTCGGATGATAATCGGCCTGCATCACTTTACGCGGATGTACCGAAAAAGTCACGACCGACGAAGCAAGCCCACGCCCGGCAGCTACCGCACGCACTTGCTCTATTAGGTAGCGGTGTCCCCGATGTACTCCGTCAAAGAAACCGATAGTGGCTATACTTGGACGGGAACCAATGTCCGATGTTTCACAAAACAACTGCATGTCTCCAATCCTCGTGGGCCTTTGGCGTATAGGTAGAAATACCCAACGCCTCCGCTGTCCGGCAATTGGCCTCAGAATCGTCAATGAAAAGAGTCTCGTTGGGAAGAATACCGGTCTCATCCAGTACTTTCTGGAATATATCGGCATCCGGTTTTGCCATCTTCATCTCATAAGAGAGATAGATATGTTCAAAAAAGTCCTCCGCACGGAAAGTCTTGTAGCGAAACGCGTGCAGGCACGACCATTGCCAATGGATTTCATTGGTGTTGCTCAGCAGATAGACCACATATTTTTTGCGCAGTTCCAACAGTAAATCCAATTTAAAGGTAGGAATACTCACCAAGAAACTGTTCCAGGCGTCATCTATCTGGGCATCAGTCACTGGTTTCCCTATCTTTCCACGAATCACTTCCCGAAACTCCGCACTGGTAATCAACCCTTTTTCATATTTCTGGAAGAAATCCTGCTGGTGATAGAGGTCCAACATGACTTCCACGTCCGGCAATCCCAGCTTTCTGAAATTCTCTAAACAGCGCTGACGGTCCAAATCAATCAGAACTCCGCCAAAATCAATAATAAGGTTCTTGATTCCTCTTCTTTTCATCACTATTTCTGTGTTAAACGCCGGATAAGGCGAACCAGTTCACCTATCCACAAAACAAACGAGGTAGAAACGACAATCGCCATCCAAGTCATAAAATCGAGCGGCACTGTGCGGAATACAGCTCCACCAAACTGTACAATCAGTATCTGTCCTCCCAAAATGGCAAGTATAATCAGCTCCATGCCATAAGATTTGGAAATGCCCTTGAACGCCGAGTCCGAAGTGCCGAACACACGTGCATTGAACAAGTTCCAGAACTGAAGCATAACAAAGAACGTGAAGAACACAGTCAACCGATAGGTAGTCATCCCCCCCTCTTCACTGTTAAACCAGAAGAGCATTCCCATAAGCAATACCAGAAAGGCAAAGCCCATTCCCAGAATGTAATACCTCATGGACTTGGTTATAATGAAATCCGTACTCTTACGCGGCTTTTCCTTCATCACGCTCTCACTGGGTGGAATGGACGCCAGGGCCAGGGCCGCAAACGTATCCATAATCAGGTTCACCCACAACATCTGCGTGACAGTCAAAGGAAGCGTCGTACCCACCAGTGAACCCAGGAGAACGATAAACAAAGCCACAAAATTGATAGTCAGTTGAAAAACAATGAAACGCTGTATATTCTTATATAAAGAACGTCCCCACATCACGGCCGTACCTATACTGTTGAAAGAGTCATCCAGCAACGTGATGTCGCTGGCCTCCTTGGCAACGGAGGTTCCGGTACCCATCGAAAGTCCCACTTGCGCATGGTTCAACGCAGGAGCATCATTCGTGCCGTCACCCGTCACAGCCACTACCGCACCTTTCTGCTGCAACAGTTGCACCAGACGCTGTTTGTCTGTGGGGCGTGCACGCGACATTATCTTCAGGTCCATCACACGGTCCAATGCCTCCTCATCCGTCAATTCGGCAAATGCAGCTCCCGTAATGCGGTTCTTTTCCGTATCCTCCGGTTTCCACAGACCAATCTGGCGTGCTATCTCGGTAGCTGTACCCGGTGTATCTCCCGTCACAATCTTCACTCCGATACCTGCCGACTGGCATTTGGCAACGGCCGCAGGCACATCCGGGCGGATAGGATCACTGATGGCAACCACACCCAGGAATGACAAGTCATTTTCAGCAACCAATGACACACAATCAGACGCTTCCGCATCATCCACAATCTTGAATGCAAAACCAAGTGTACGCATAGCCATATTCTGGTAGTTGAGCAACTGAGCCTCCACTGTAGAACGGTATTCCACCGCATCCACACGCTTGCCGTCCAACATGACATCCTTGCATTTACCCAAAACAATCTCGGGAGCTCCCTTCACATACAGCACCTTCTTCCCAATCAAGGGAGATTGCACCAGAGTAGCCATGAATTTTCTTTCCGTAGAGAAAGTCAGCTGGTCGATAACCGTAGCTTTCTCACGCAGCGCCAGATAATCGCATCCTTGGCTGTTCAGCCAAAGCAGCAGTGCCACCTCCGTGGGGTTACCCACCCCTTTCGGCTTCTCGCCAGGCACCTCTTCTTCCAGGAAAGCAGTGGAGTTAGCACTGATACCTTCCATTACCAGCTTGCTGAGGTCATCATTCCCCAACTGCCCGTTATTCTTCAAACCATAGAAATTGGGTTCATGCACCTGCATCAGATTTTGGGTCAATGTACCGGTCTTGTCGGTACAAATCACTGTAATGGCTCCCATCGTCTCGCATGCATGCATCTTGCGCACCAGATTGTTGGTGGAGAGCATACGGCGCATGTTCAACGCCAGACTGAGTGTTACGCTCATCGGCAATCCTTCGGGCACAGCCACCACAATCAGGGTAACTGCCATCATAAAGTATTGCAAAGTAGCCTGCAAGGCCGGCAGCCAATCACGGAAGGTGTGGAATGAAGAAAAGTCATAGACCAGTACCACATCCTTTACAAAGAAAATGAGAAAAGCCAGACCCGCTACGGAAAAGCCAATCTTTCCAATCAGATTGGCCAATTTGGTCAACTGAATATTCAGTGGAGTAGGTTCCGTATTCTGTTCGGTACTTTGACGTGCCACTTTACCGATTTCCGTAGCATCGCCCACAGCCTCCACACGCATGGCGCCATGTCCATCCACCACCGTTGTACCGCGTAAAATGTGGTTGGAAGCATACGTAGCCTCTTCGTCAAAGTCGGCTTCTACGGTAGTTTTCGTCACTACCGGCTCACCGGTCAGATTCGATTCGTTCACTTGCAGGGAAATGGCTTCCAGCAATTCACCGTCCGCCGGAACCTCTTCACCGGTTTCCAGCACCACGATATCACCCACCACTACATCTTTACGGGGAATCTCCTGCACATGTCCGTTACGAATTACTTTCACCAAAGTTTCTTCGTTCACTGCATTCAGCAGGTCAAACTTCTTTCCGGCATCATATTCAAAGAAGAAACCGATACCGGTAGCCAGCAGAATGGCTACTATAATGCCGATAGTCTCGGCATATTCATTCTCTACAATGGAAATAATCAAAGAAAACAGAGCGGCAACCAGCAATACCCTTACTACGGGGTCCTCAAACTTCTCCAGATACAATTTCCATAAAGAAGGCCGTTTAGGAGGCGTCAATAAATTTACTCCATGTTCCTCGCGGCTCTTCCGCACTTGTTCGTCGGTCAGCCCGACATGATAATAATCATCCTTTATTGCAGTCATGCAAGTCTTTAGGTTTAATTTTGGAACGCAAAAATACAATAATAATCCGGGAAAACAATACCTATATAATGATTAGTGATTAATTGACTGTCATCGATTCTCTTTTTCCCTTACCAGTTTCGGTCCGGTTGCAGGCTCCCACGGCAATGTGAACCAGAAAGTCGAACCTGCCCCTTCTTCCGATTCCACGCCTATTTCGCCTCCCTCAATTTGCGGACAATGGTCTGGCAAATGGAGAGCCCCAGTCCGGTACCTTCCTTTCCCTGCTTCAGCTTGACGAAACGTTCAAAAACATGTGGCAACTTCTCCTAAGGAATACCGGTTCCCGTGTCTTTTACGTAGAAATAACTTTGCACAATTTCCAGTAACAGTATCTCCTCCTCGCCCGTCGATGCAGAGGCCAGCAATTCCGAGAATCCGACAATTACGTTCAACGGAGTACAGACTTCATGGCTCATATTCGCCAGAAACACCGATTTGGAACAGCCGGCATTCTCTATGGCATCCCGCATAATCGCCCAGAACAGCTTGTCGGCCATTTTCATAAATGTTGTTTTAATAAGAAACAAAAATAGACTATTTTGTTCAACAATAAAACAAAAAGGGCTTTTAAACGTTATTATAGAAGAATAAACCTAAAAAAGAAATTTATGGAAAAGTACATTTGCACTGTATGCGATTATGTCTATGACCCTGAATTAGGCGACCCTGAAAATGGAATAGAACCGGGAACATCTTTCGAAGACCTTCCCGAAGATTGGGTTTGCCCCTTGTGCGGAGTAGGCAAAGAAGAATTTGAGAAAGCGTCCTAAGACGCTTTCTTTTCTTTTATATCGCTGCTGGCTTCCACTACATTCACCACATAGTCGCCCAGCTTTTCACATTCTGCAATGATGTCCATATAGTAAACACCCATCTGGTAATCATATTCCTTGTTATTCACATCCAAGATATTCTGATTCTTCAGCTGATTGCGGTAATTATTGATTTCGTTCTCTAAATTAAAGGACTTGTTCACATCCGCGCCCGCATGCTCCGGATGTTCCACCACGACAATCATCTGCTCCAAGGCATCATCCGTCAGCTTCATCATGAAATGGATATGCTCGTACTGCTTCTCAGTGAAATCCTGATTGGTCTGGCGCTTGCGGTTGATGGTACGTGCCAGGTTATAGCAGCTGTCGCCGATGCTCTCTATCTCCGTCACTTCACGCAGCATGGCACGTATTTGCAACTTACTTTCCGAACTCAGGCGCCCTTCGGACACTTGATTCAGATAATTGGCAATCTCCAGCTCCATGCTGTCACTGATATTCTCGTACTTCTCCACACGGCTGAACACTTTGTTGAAATCATCATCCTTCTCCGTATGCAGCAAGTCCTGCACCATTCCGAACATACGGCGGGTACGTTCGGCAAAGAGATGTATTTCCTTGCTTGCCTGCAAGATGGACAGCTCTGCCGTAGAAAGCATACCGCCCGAGATAAAACGCAAGCGATATTCCTCGTCCTGCTCCTTCATTGGAATAATGGCACAGACCGTACGTTCGATAAACTTCACGAACCATATCAATATCAGCACGTTGCAGATATTGAAGCAAGTATGGAATGCCGAAAGCTTGAAGGATACGGCCACAGCCGGATCTTTAGTACCCATCACGTTCTCTACGAACCATGACACAGCCTCGGTAAAGGGGGTGAAAAGACACAACACCCATATCACACCAAACACATTGAATACCAAATGAGCCAAAGCAGCCCTCCTCGCCTGCGTATTACCGGTCAGCGCCGCAAGGTTTGCCGTGATGGTTGTACCGATATTCTCTCCCAAAACCAGTGCTGCCCCCAATTCGAAACTAATCCAGCCGTTGGCGCACATAATAAGCGTAATGGCCATAGTTGCCGCAGATGCCTGCACAATCATGGTCAACACCGTACCGATACCCACAAAAAGGAGTATGGAGATAAAGCCCATGTCGGTATAGTCCTGCACAAATGACAGCATATCAGGATTTTGGCTCAAGTCAGGAGCATTGTTTTTCAAATAGGAAAGCCCCATGAACAAGAATGAGAAACCGAAAATAAATTCACCGACAGACTTGCGGTTACTTTTTTGAGAGAAGAGGAGAGGAATGCCGAAAGCAAGAAGAGGAAGAGCAAAGGCGGCAATGTCCACCTTGAAACCTAAAGCTGAAATAATCCATGCCGTAACAGTCGTACCGATATTAGCACCCATTATGACACCTATGGACTGTGAAAGCGTTAACAACCCCGCATTGACAAAACTTACAACCATCACCGTGGTTGCAGAGGAAGATTGTACAAGTGCTGTAATCAGCACGCCCGTCAACACACCGGTCACTCTGTTGGTTGTCATTGCGGTCAATATTTTCCGCAGTCTGTCACCGGCAAATTTTTGAAGCCCCTCACTCATAATCTTCATTCCGTAAAGAAACAGTGCCAATGAGCCGAGTAGCTTTAAAAAATCATAAAAAGAATATTCCATCTTTAATTATTTAAGGTGTTTCATTCCTTCACGTGTTATAATGTCCTATATTTAACGTGTCAACCCACTAAAAACGAGACATCATGAAACACATGTTACAAATTTGTTGCAAAAATAATAATATTTCTAAAGAATTCCCTATAGGGAGCTCACTTTTGGATATTTATTACGGTTTTAATCTAAATTTCCCCTATCAGGTAGTCAGTGCAAAAGTCAACAACCGTTCCGAAGGACTGAATTTCCGTGTATACAACAATAAGGATGTAGAGTTTCTCGACATACGTGACTCCTCAGGCATGCGCACCTATGTCCGTTCCCTCTGCTTCATTCTTTACAAAGCTGTCAGCGAGCTGTTTCCGGAAGGAAAACTGTTCGTAGAGCATCCGGTATCCAAAGGTTACTTCTGTAACTTGCGCATCGGCCGTTCCATAGAGCTGGAAGATGTGACCGCCATCAAGAAACGGATGCAGGAAATCATCGCCGAAAACATCCCCTACCATCGTGTAGAATGCCACACCACCGAGGCTGTGCGTATCTTTAGCGAACGGGGTATGAACGACAAGGTTAAGCTGCTGGAAACCTCCGGCTCGCTATATACCTATTATTACACATTGGGCGATACCGTAGACTACTACTACGGCAACCTGCTGCCCAGTACCGGGTTCATCTGGCTGTTCGACATCGTGAAGTATTACGACGGCCTGCTGCTGCGTATCCCCAACAAGGAGAACCCGAATGTACTGGAAGAAGTGGTGAAGCAGGAGAAGATGCTCGACGTATTCAAGGAACACCTGCGCTGGAACTACATCATGGGGCTGAGCAACGTGGGCGACTTCAATCTGGCTTGCGAGACAGGCCATGCCACCGACCTCATCAACGTAGCCGAAGCCCTGCAGGAGAAAAAGATAGCCCAAATAGCCGACGACATCTACCGTCGCGGCGAAAACGGCAACCGGGTGAAGCTCGTACTCATCTCCGGTCCATCGTCCTCCGGAAAGACGACTTTCAGCAAGCGGCTCAGCGTGCAGTTGATGACCAACGGCCTGCGTCCCTATCCCATCTCGCTGGACAACTACTTCGTAGACCGTGAAGACACCCCACGCGACGAAAACGGAAACTACGACTACGAATCACTCTATGCCCTCGACCTCGAACTCTTCAACACCCAGCTGCAGGCATTGCTCCGTGGCGAAGAAGTGGAGCTGCCCCGTTTCAACTTCAACCTCGGGAAGAAAGAGTACAAGGGCGACAAACTACGCATCGACGAGCATACCATCCTCATCCTGGAAGGAATTCATGCCCTGAACCCTGAACTGACACCACAGATTCCCGCCGCCAGCAAATACAAGATTTATGTATCCGCCCTGACCACCATCTCGCTGGACGACCACAACTGGATTCCCACCACGGACAACCGCCTGCTGCGCCGCATCATCCGCGACTTCAACTACCGCGGCTACTCGGCACAAGAGACCATTTCACGCTGGCCCAGTGTACGTGCCGGCGAGGACAAATGGATATTCCCCTACCAGGAAAATGCCGACGTTATGTTCAACTCCGCCCTCTTATTCGAATTCGCCGTGCTCCGCTGCCACGCAGAGCCCATCCTTACCAGCGTTCCACGGAACTGTCCGGAATACGCAGAAGCCTACCGGTTGCTGAAATTTATCAAATATTTCACTCCCGTGCAGGACAA
>ULZC01023264.1_pt1 | contig 11329 bp, 10 predicted proteins | sample 1962771 | NCBI WGS metagenome assembly ULZC01 (sample SAMEA4835880, study PRJEB28245) | human gut metagenome | biome: gut microbiome; material: fecal sample | place: Denmark | collected 2008 | reverse complement strand
CATCGAGGCATATAGACCATTCAACACTCCACATTCAACATTCCCTAATATAGGAAACCCAGAAGCCATAACGGAATCCTGTTGTCCTTGCCTACCTCGGTATTGTATCGGGCATAGATGATGTCGGGATTGTTGCGCACCTTGTTTGGAGATTGCGCATCGCAGATTCTGAACTTCTTCTCACCATCTACAATGAAGTAGTGGTCCTTGCCGGTCTGGCTTACCTTGTGGTCTTTCCAGACCGAGTTGACGAAGAATGTTTCCATCACCTCCTGCTTGTCTATCTTGATAGGATAGATGGCGTACATCAGGTTGGAGTTGTGCATCATCACCTTGGATGGTTTCTTTGGGAACTCCTGCCCGGTAGGGTAAATCATGTTGATGAGTCGCGCATCAGCAAGATACTTGATGTAGTTCATTACCGTAGCTCTGCTGGTGTTAATCTCTTCGGCAAGCTGGCTCACGTTGGGAGCCTTGGCACCTTCTACAGCTAGCTGATAGAAGAGCCGCTTGATCTTGGTGAGATATTTCAGTTCGATTTGCTTGATGAGGAGGATGTCTACCTCGGTCGTCATGTTCATTGTCTTTAGTAGATTCTCTGTGAAGTTGCGGTTCTCCAGGAAGAATGGATAGAATCCATGGTGCAAGTAGTCCTGGAAGTATTTCATCGGGCTCACCTTAGGCAGTATCTGCTTGATGATGTGCTCGTGATTGCGCAAGATTTCATCGAGTGTATATGGCTTGAAACTGTTGCCAGTCTGCAGGTTGATAAACTCTCTGAAAGAGAAGCCTCGCAAATTATAGCTTTTCACGATTCCATTGAGCTCAGGATTCTCTTCCTTCAGTCTCATCACGCTGGAACCTGTGAACACGATTCTTAACTCTGGATAGAGGTCGTAGCATTTGCGCAGCTCCTTGCTCCAGTCCGACTGCTTGAAGACCTGGTCGATGAGAAGGGTTCTGCCGCCGTGGCGAACAAAGTCACCTGCAAAATCTGCGATTCCTCTGCTTTGAAAATAGAAATTGTTCATATTCACATACAGGCACTTGCGGTCAGTAGGGCCAAAGTGCTCCTTGGCATATTGAAGGAGGAATGTAGACTTTCCTACACCACGTGTTCCCTTTATGCCAATCAAACGGTCGCTCCAGTCGATTTCGTCCATCAGAGTGCGTCTTACTGGTGCGTCCGTATGCTCTACGAGGTATGTATGTGTTCTGAAGAATGCTTCTTCCATGAGTTTATATCGTTTCTAATTGTTTTTACGATGCAAAGGTAATTAAATATTTCTAATTTGCAAACTCTAGATAGCAAAAAGTAACTTTTTTTTCATTATTTAGCACTTGTCTAAGTAAAAATGGGGATTTTCTGCCCTTTTTTGCACTTTTCTTTATATCTTTGCACCATGAAGTTACATATTTTCAATCCAGAACATGATTTGGCTTTGGCTGCAAATCTGAAACAGTTCACCGCGCCTCATGCGGGTAGACAACTTAGAAGTGATCTTGCTTTCATTCCGGCTCTTTGGGCGGAAGAGGGCGACCTCGTACTTGTGGATGATATTGATTTTGCGAAGAACAGGGTGCGCCATTTTGGGGCTGAACTGAACAGCAAGGTTGAATTCATCACCAAGCCTCAGCTGAAGCATCTGCTCAAGACTGAATTTCTGGACAGTGTTCATCCTTGGGGATGGAACCTGTCGCTGAAAGGTGAATTGGAGCGTTTGGGAATGCCGGAGATTATGTTGCCGACTGATGCTGTATTAAATAAGGTACGCGAGGTGAGCAGCAGGCAATGGGCTGCCCTTCATCTGCAGCGTGGCGTGGAATATGTTACTGAGACGGCTCGCGTCAAAGAGCTCATTCTCCAGCACGGCAAAGCTGTTGTCAAGGCTCCCTGGAGCAGTAGCGGGAGGGGAGTGAAATATGTGAGTGCTGAGGACTTCAGGACTGCCGGAGATTATCCTACCTTCGAAAGATGGGTGGCAAACATGATTTATCATCAGGGCGGCGTAACCGTAGAACCCCTATATAATAAGGTGAGAGATTTCGCCATGGAGTTTGTAATGAAAGATGGCAAGGCGCTCTATCGCGGTCTTTCGCTATTCGATACGATCAAGAATGCCTATTCGGGCAATGTGCTCTGCTCTGAAGATGATAAGGTGGAAATGATGAAACCGCTCATTAGCGAGGCTCAGCTTGCCGGAATCAGACAGCGTATCATTGAGGTAATGGAGCCGGCGCTGAAGGATATTTACAGTGGTCCGTTTGGAGTAGACATGATGATCTGCACGAAAGGGGAGAAGGATGAATTCTGCGAGGCTGTGCTGAATCAGGAAGGTGAGGACGTAAACAGAACCGGTCTGGGCGTGGTTCCTTGCATCGAAATCAATCTGCGCAGAACAATGGGGCATGTGGCAATCGATCTATACGAACATCTTGTGGCTAATTCGAGCGATGAGATGAAGACCAACAGGACGAACATCATGCGCGTGGAATATGATGGAAACAGATATCATCTCAGAATAAAGCCTGGCAGACCTTCGGAAGAGGCACCGCTGCATTGATTTTTTTTGTAAAGAACATAGATGTTTTTGTTAAGAAATAGTAAAATCGGCTTTTCCCGTGCAAGGATTAGCCGATTTTTCATTTTATCTTCAGAACTCACGATTCAGATTCCGATTCGGGAACAGCCTTTTAAAGAGGAACTGTCCCTTTGGGTTCAGGAGCGTTGAGTCATTAAAATGAACTAATAAATTAGAGAAATATGAACAAGAAAGTATTTAGTGCAGCTATTTTAGCTTCAGCTGCAATGGCTATGACTTCTTGCAGCACTAGCAAGAATGCACAGAATGAGAACGCAACAAAAGCTGAGAAGATAACAGAGGCAGAGGCTGCCCGTCCGTCGGCAGATGAGGAAATGGACGAGAGTTATCTTATCCTCTCAGAGGCTCAGCAGAACATCGTGAAGAAGAACAACGATTTCGCTTTCAAACTCTATCAGCAGATCAGCGGCATGGATTCTGAGGTGGTTTCGCCAATGAGCATCGCCTATCTGATGGGAATGCTTGCGAATGGTGCCGACGGCAAGACTCAGCAGGAGATTCTGAAGGCAATCGGTTGCGAGGGCGTGAGCGTAAAGGAACTCAACGACTGTTATAAGGCGCTGATGCTTTCGGCTGGCAAGCTCGACAAGCAGACAACCGTAAACATTGCCAACTTTATCGCCATCAATAAGAATTTCACATTGAACAGCGATTTCGCTCGTACCGTAGCCGATTCTTATCAGGCTGGTGTTGAGAGCATGGACTTTACCAATTCTAAATCTGCCACTCGCATTAATGACTGGTGCAAGAAGCAGACTAAAGGAATGATTCCTAGCATCATCGACCAGGTAGACCCTGCAGCCGTTTCTTACCTCCTGAATGCTATTTATTTTAATGGAACCTGGCAGGAGAAGTTTGATGCGAAGAACACCCGTCTCGAGAACTTCAGCGGTTACACCCGCGATATTAAGAAGGTGAACATGATGCACCAGAACAAGAAGTTTGCCTATACTGAAAATGATATGTTGCAGGCTGTAGAGCTGCCATACGGAAATGGAAGTTATCAGATGACCGTTCTTCTTCCTAAGGCTGGCAAGAGCATCAGCGAGGTGATGAAGGAGATGGATGCTGATAAACTTCAGAAGTTGAGTAATGACATGGATCTTTGTCAGGTAGATTTGAAATTTCCGAAGTTCACCACCGAGATGAATCTGTCTCTTAATCCGATTATCAGTAAATTGGGCGCTCCAAGCATCTTCCAGTCAGGCACGGCAGATTTCAGCCGTTTTGCCAATGGCAGCTTCTACGTATCGAAGATGTTGCAGAAGGCAAAGATTGAGGTAAGCGAGCGTGGAACCAAGGCTGCTGCCGTAACAGCTGCTGTGATGCTGACCTCACTGGGTCCTAACGAGATGAAGCGTGTAGAGTTTCATGCCAACCGCCCATTCGTTTATTTCATTACAGAACGTAACAGTGGCGCCATTCTCTTCATGGGTCAGTTCCTTGGAGAATAATAACAGAGAATTTGCAGGTTCTTAAAACTAGAAAAGCGAAAGCCAAGTCCGAAATCCGGAATCTGGCTTTCGCTTTTTATTTCGCTTTATTCACTTGTTTACTCCTGAAACTTTTCTATGAACTCATCCTCAGTAATGATTGGAATATTGAGTTCATGGGCTTTTTTGTTCTTCGAACTCTGCGAAGCTGCATCGTTGTTAATCAGAAAGTTAGTACTCTTGCTCACGCTTCCCGTAACCTTACCGCCCTGGCTTTCAATATAAGCCTTCAGCTCGTTGCGGTTCTTGTAATGATGCACATCTCCGGTTACGACGAAAGTCAGCCCCTGGCATTTATTTCCCGTTTCTACAGGCTCATGCTCCTCGATAATCAGCTCGGACAGCAGATGCTGCACATGCTGGAAATGAATATCGTCCTTGAACCATGCGATAAACTTGGCACTCTTTTCAGGTCCAATACCATCGATGTTTGCAAACTCATCATCGAACATGCTCAGGCGTGCCGTTTCTATCAGTTCCTTCACCTTGTAACGGCTGAGCAGTTTTTTAGCCACATCGCCGCCGCAGAGCGGAATATTCAAGGCGTAGAGTAGATGACGGCCATCAGTATGGCGGCTTTTCTCTACACTCTCCAGAAGATTGCTTACGCTCTTCTTGCCAAATCCTTCGAAACAGGAAATCTCGAACGCATAATTCTTCAGTTTGTAGAAATCAGCATATTCCCTGATAAAACCATGATTGATGAATTTCCAGACAGTCTGTTCTGAGATTCCGTCAATATTGATTCCTTCCTTGCTGACGAAGCGGGCAAATTTCTTAAGCTGTTTGGCTGGGCAGGCTGCATTGGTGCAATGGAGAGTCTTGGTGCCGCTCTCGCTCTCGCGCACTACGGCTGGCGCATGGCAAACCGGACATTCGGCGGGAATGACGAAACTCCCCGCAACCTCTGTAATATTGATTACCTTCGGGATAATCTTATTGGCCTTGATGACCTGCAGTCTGGTTCCCTTGTCGCCAATGCCCAGACGCTCGCATTCGCTTACATTGCAGAGCGAGGCACGCTGCACGGTGGTTCCTTCAAGTTCTACCGGTTTGAAAACTGCTACAGGCGTGATGGTGCTGGCTGCGCACGACCATTCGATGTGGTCGAGTACGGTGTCAGCATGTTCATCTTGCCATTTAAAGGCAAATCCTGCCCTCGTAGCGTGGTGGCCTGTAACCGACCCCGTAGCTGCATAAGCCGTATCATCGTAGCAAATCACCAGTCCGTCTACCGGGAAAGGATTCTTCTTGCTTGTCACCTTCTCCGTAAACTTGTCTATTTCCAGCTGGATATTTTCTGTGGTAGGGTGGTCAATACGCTCACGTTCTACAGGATTCATTCCCAGGTCTTTCAGCATCTGCATGCGTTCGCTCCATGAGGTAAGTTCCCGCTCAGTATAAACCAGGGTGAACGGAATCCATTGGATGTGGCGCTGCTTCACCTCTTCAATATCCTTCAGCGTGAGTGAGCCTGAAGCGAGGTTTCGTGGATTGGCGTAATCGCCTTCGCTTTCGATGATGAACTGTTCGAAATCAGTATACGAAATGACGGCTTCTCCTCTTACTACAAGATGTCCTTTCTCTGAAATGGTAGCAGGAATGCCTGAAATGGCTGGAGCCAAGTGGGTAATGTTGGTGCCGATGTGTCCGTTACCGCGGGTAACGATTTTGGTGAGTTTTCCGCCGTCATAGGTTACTACGAGGGTTAGTCCGTCCAGTTTCCATGAAATCCAGATAGGGCGGTCTTCTGCCCATTTTACAAGATCACTTACCTGTTTGGTCTTTGCCAGAGAGAGGGCGGCAAATTCATGCTCCTCTTTCTTTCCTACGATAGAATCTTCTGACACGCGATTAGTAGGGGAGTCAGGCAGAATTTCGCCTGTTTCCTCTTCCAATCTCTTGAGCTGGTCGAAAAGGGCGTCCCACTCATAGTCGGTCATGAGTTCGCCTTTTCCGTTATAATAACTATCCGAAGCTTGGTTGAGTCTTTCAACCAAGCTCTTCATCTGCAATAGTTTCTCTTCCATAATGAATGTTTGAGGATGTTAATCAAATGTTGTGTTTTTCGATGGCCAGAAATTATTCTGCAGGTTCCATGGCTATGGAGAGTTTTTCAAAGGCGAAACGCTGACCTCTGTTTCCTCCATAGTTTACACGTCCGCAGATGCAGAAACCCATCGAAGACAGAAGGTTAATCATCGGCGTATTGTCAAAGTTGGTGTCAACCTTGATGCTAGGTATTTTTTCTACCTCGCACATGCTGTTCACCTTACTGATGAAAATACGCGCCAAACCTTCACGCTGGAAACTAGGCAACGTAGCAAAGCGATGTATTACATAATAATCGCCCTCAGTAATCCAGTTGCCTACTAATTTCTTATATTTGGGTTCACCATTCAATATGACTGCTCCATAGACAACCACCTCTTCGTTTACTGTCAGAACGAAGGCGTTGCCATTTTCTATGTCTTTTCTGATGTCTTTTTCTGATGGATATTCCTCAGTCCATTGGTGACGTCCCGATTCTATCATACTTTGGCGAGCCTGGTCGATGACTTTCCAGCAAGCAGCAAAGTCCTTTATATACGCCGGTCTGAAGTTTGTCTTCATATTTATTACGCTTTTATTATTCGGGTGCAAAATTAACAAAAAAAAACGAATTAAACTAAAAAACGGAGGAAAAACTTCACTTTTTTGTTCGTTTTCCTCCGTTTTTCTTGTTATCTGCTCATTTTGAGCTATTTTTCCTTTGCTTTTTGCTAAGAACTGGGCAGAATAAGATTCTGCAATATTTGTTCTGGAGATAGACTTCTGTTCTGCTTGTCTACTTCTTTAATCTGTTTTATGCCAGACATTTGTCGAGCTCAGCAATGATAGCATCTTTCTGTTCCTTGATATGCTGACCGATGAATACGATTTTTATCATGCGGTCGCCCAATTCCTGATCCCATTCCTTCTGCAGCTGTGGGTTATTCATCAAGACCTGGGCGAGTTCGTCTTTCGGCATGGTAGCCAACCATTGACCAGCCTGCTTTACAGTCTTCTGCTTGCCAGCCTGTTCGAACACGTAGCACATGTCGCGCTCATCATCGAAATAGCAGATTCCCTTGGCGCGAACCACGTCTCTAGGCCATTTTCTTGCTACGAAATCATCGAAGAGACCCAGGTCGAAAGGCTTGCGGCGGTAGTAGACAAATGTACCGATTCCGTATTCCTCAACTTCTCCGCCTTCATGATCATGATCATGGTCGTGATGATGGTGATGATGATGATGTTCATGCTCGTCATGATCGTGGTCATGGTCATCGTGGTCATGATGATGATGCTCATGTTCGTCTTCCTCGTCATGATGGTGATGATGTTCATGTGCTTCTTCTTCTTCATCATGATGGTGATGATGTTCATGTGCTTCTTCTTCATCATCTTCTTCATGCTCTTCGTTTCTTTCTGATTCAATTTCCTGAATCCAACCGGCTGAAGTGGATACGGTTTCCCAATCAAACTTCTTGGTGTTGACGATCAGATTCAAGTCAACGTCACCATAGTTGCATTCAAAGATTTCTGCCTTAGGCTGGATGGCACGGATAATCTGCTTCAGGTGCTCCAGTTCCTTAGGTTCAACCTCTGCAGCCTTGTTCAGAAGAATGATGTTGCAGAACTCAATCTGCTGGATGACGAGCGAAGCCAAATCTTCCTCATCCATATTCTTCTTCATCAAGTCGCTGCCGTTGGAGAATTCATCCTTCATGCGCAAAGCATCTACTACGGTAACGATGCTGTCAAGTCGCAGAATGCCATTCTCGATGTACTGAGGACCGAGGGATGGGATAGAGCAGATGGTCTGTGCAATAGGAGCAGGCTCGCAGATTCCGGAAGCCTCGATGACAATGTAATCGAAACGCTTCATGTCTACGATTTCCTTGAGCTGTTCTACCAGGTCCATCTTCAATGTACAGCAGATGCAACCATTCTGGAGAGAAACGAGCGAATCATCTTTCTGACCTACTACGCCACCTTTTTCTATCAGGGCTGCATCAATATTGACTTCACCAATATCGTTGACGATGACGGCAAACTTAATACCTTTTTCGTTAGCTAAAATCTTGTTGAGAAGGGTTGTCTTTCCACTACCCAGGTAGCCTGTCAAGAGCAATACAGGCACTTCCTTCTTTGCGTTCATATTAAAATATTTTAATGTTATACTTCTTAAACCCAGTCTGCTGATAATGCTGCTTTCTCGGGCAGCTGTCATCTGGCAGTCTGACGGTTTTGCGAAACTGCAAAGATTGTGCCACACCTTATTTTTTTGCCATCTTTTTTTCGTACACCCCTTTTTTGTCAGTTATCTTGTGTTATTTTTAGGTTATATTTCATGTTTTTCTCATTTTTCTTTGGTGGTTTCAACTAGAAATAGTATATTTGCAGAGAAAATGTGTTTCAAACAGCACATAAACTTAATGAATAAACATATTTAATATACATAAGTAAGTTAAGATGAAAAAGTTTAAGGTTTTAGTTTTGACGGTTGTGACAGTCCTTGCGCTGTCATCTTGCGGCACTACTCAGACGGTGCCTCTGACCGGCCGCACTCATCGCATCTCTGTATCCGACGAGCAGGTTCTCAGTCTGTCTAATCAGGAATACACAAAGTACATGGCTTCTGCCAAGAAGTCGACCAATGCAGCCAATACAGCGATGGTTCAGCGGGTAGGAAAAAGACTTGCCAATGCTGTTGAACTCTATTTGAAGCAGAATGGATTTGAAGCCGACGTGAAGAATTATTCATGGGAATTCAATCTGGTACAAGATAAGTCTGCCAATGCATTCTGTATGCCTGGCGGTAAAATCGTGGTTTATGAAGGACTTTTGCCTTACACTCAGAATGAAACCGGTTTGGCAATCGTTTTGGGTCACGAAATAGCTCATGCTGTGGCTAAACATAGTGCTGAGCAGCTCACCAAACAGCAGAATCAGCAAACCGGTACAAGCATCCTGGGAACTGTGTTGAACCAGACAGTAGGTAATGGTGTAGGAAATGTAGCAAGTGCAGTTGCCGGACAGTATTTCTCATTCCGCAATCTGAAGTATTCCCGTGATAATGAAACCGAGGCAGATTACATGGGGCTTATCTTCGCTGCCATGGCTGGTTACGATCCTCAGCAGGCCATTCCTTTCTGGAAGAGAATGTCACAGGGCTCTAGCAGCAATCAGAGCGATATTTTCAGTGATCACCCTTCAGACGCCAAGCGTATTGCTGCCTTGCAGAAGGAAATGCCTACTGCGCTGAAGTATTATAAGCCTCAGACAACTTATAAGGTAGGTTCTACAAGCAAGACTTCTACAACCAAGAAGACCAGTAGAAAAAAGAAGACTACAACCCGCAGAAAATAAGGAATTTTCCGAATCTCTCGAATCTGAAGAAATGAATTCATCTTCTCTTTCGAATCTCTCGAATCTGAAGAATCAAATTAAAATAGTTAAGTATGGAGTATTTATCTCATAACCTTTGGCTGGTATGGACGTCGGTGATGTTCATCTGCCTCATCTTAGAGTTGTCTTCCGGCGATTTCTATGTTACTTGTTTTGCCATTGGTGCGCTCATCAGCATTCCTGTGGCATTAGTAGGAGCACCTTTCTGGGTGCAGGTAGTGGTTTGGGCTATCTGCTCTATGCTTAGCATCTGGTTGGTTCGTCCGCATCTGCTGAAATCGCTACATAAGGGTGGTGAAGACCGCCGCAGTAATGCCGATGCGCTGGCAGGACAGATAGGAGAAGTGACCGAGATGATTCCTGCCGGAGGATATGGTAGAGTGAAGCTGGATGGAGATGATTGGAAAGCGGAAGCTCCGCATCTTGCCGAACCGCTTGCTGTAGGCGATAAGGTTCGAATCTTAGGTCACGAATCTATCATCCTCAAGGTAGAAAAAGTTTAGGTAGGAAAAGTTTAGATTCAACATTATTCACTTAATCGTATAAACATCATGAACATAGGAATTTATGTGCTGGTGGCTCTAGTAGCACTTGCACTCGTAGTGGTTAAGAAAACCATCGTCATCATCCCTCAAAGTGAGACGAAAATCATAGAGCGTCTCGGACGATATTTTGCCACGCTCAAACCGGGTATTAATATCATCATTCCTTTCATTGACCATGCCAAGGATATTGTGGCGATGAGAAACGGAAGATACCTTTATACAAACAGCATCGACCTTCGTGAACAGGTCTACGATTTCGACCGTCAGAATGTAATCACTAAGGATAATATACAGATGCAGATAAATGCGTTGCTCTATTTCCAGATTGTGGACCCATTCAAGAGTGTGTATGAAATCAACAATCTGCCAAACGCCATAGAGAAACTGACCCAAACTACCTTGCGTAATATAATAGGTGAGATGGAACTTGACCAGACTCTTACCTCCCGCGATACGATTAACACCAAACTCCGTGCAGTTTTGGATGATGCAACCAATAAGTGGGGAATCAAGGTTAACCGAGTAGAGTTGCAGGATATTACACCTCCAGAGAGTGTGCTCCAGGCCATGGAAAAGCAGATGCAGGCAGAACGCAACAAGCGAGCTACCATCTTGACTTCTGAAGGTGAGAAGGAAAAGCAGCGCCTGCTCTCAGAAGGTGAGAAGGCTGCCATCGTGAATAAGGCTGAGGCTGCCAAACAGCAGGCTATCCTGAATGCAGAAGGTGAGGCTACTGCCCGCATCCGTAAGGCTGAGGCCGAGGCTATTGCCATTCAGAAGATTACGGAAGCTGTAGGACAGAGTACGAATCCTGCCAACTATCTCTTGGCTCAGAAATACATCAGTATGATGCAGGAAGTGGCTCAGGGTAAGGATAATAAGGTGGTTTATCTGCCATACGAGGCAACCAATCTCTTGGGCTCTATCGGAGGAATCAAAGACCTTTTCAAGGGATAAAGACCTCTGAGTCAAGGGATAATGCCCTTAGGCATAAGATTGGCTCAAGAAATAAAGCACTCTGAATATCAGTAAACTGCAAGTTCAGTAAGTAAAAATATTAAACAGGATAAAAATGAAGAAAATCTGTATCGTTGCAGGCGCAAGACCTAACTTTATCAAGGTTGCGCCCGTAATTAGAGCAATTCGTAATGCTCAGGAAGTTGGTAACGAAATCAGCTATCAGTTGGTTTACACAGGAAAAGAGGATGATCCGACTTTGGAATCTTCTCTTTTCGATGACTTAGGCATTCAGAAA
>ULZC01011813.1_pt1 | contig 11562 bp, 8 predicted proteins | sample 1962771 | NCBI WGS metagenome assembly ULZC01 (sample SAMEA4835880, study PRJEB28245) | human gut metagenome | biome: gut microbiome; material: fecal sample | place: Denmark | collected 2008 | reverse complement strand
ATGAAGGCGATATCGTAGAAAGAGGCACCCACGATGAACTGATTAGAAAAGACGGATATTACAAGAAGTTGCATGATATGCAGCAGGTGTAATTGAGTAAAGAGTTAATCGTTAAGAATTTATAGTTTTACAGATGGTTAAGATTGTTTATGCATTCTTTTATGCAATATCGCTGCTGCCTTTCAGGCTGCTCTATTGCATTGCCGACTTCGAGTACTTCATGATGTATTACGTCATCAAGTACCGCAGAGGCATTGTGCGTAAGAATCTCACCACCTCCTTCCCTGAGAAATCAGAAGAAGAGATTGTTGACATCGAGAAGAAATTCTACCGCTGGTTCAGCGATTACTTCTTCGAGGCGGTTAAACTTCTGAGCATCAGCAATAAGGAACTTCGCCGCCGATTCAAGGTATATAACAGCGAAGAAGTGGAACAATGTTTCCAGGAAGGTCAGGATGTGGCAGCCATCCTCGGTCATTACTGCAACTGGGAGTGGCTCTCATGTGTAGGCATCGAACTGCCCAAGTCACGCAAGATGGGCCTCATCTATCATCCTCTGCGCAACCAAGCCTTCGACGAACTCTTCAAGCGCATCCGTTCTCACGAAGAAAACGGAGTGCCTGTCCCAAAGAAGGACATCCTCCGCTATCTCGTAGACTACAAACGCAAGAACATCCGCAGCATCTTCGGCTACATCAGCGACCAGGGACCCAAGTGGGAGAACATCCATCTGTGGCTTCCTTTCCTCTATCATCCCGAAACCCCAGTGTTTACGGGTGGTGAAAGAATCATGAGAAAGATGAACGATGCCGTGTTCTATGTAGAGATGTCCCGCCCTAAGCGCGGCTACTACACGGCAACATACAAACTCATCACCCGCAATCCGAACTCCCTGCCGGAGCACGAGATTACCCGTCGCTTCTTCCAGATGCTGGAAGAAACCATCCGCCGGAATCCACCTTATTATTTATGGACGCATAACAGATGGAAGCGAACCAGGGAGGAGTTTGACAAGCGATATGAAATTAAAAACGGCAAAGTAATTCCTATAGAATCATGAGAATAGTTCTTTTCTGTGAAAACAAGTATGCCATAGACATACTTAATCCGATACAAGAACATGTGACAAAGCAACATTTGCCACACGAGATATTGTGGTATATCCACAAACCAAAGATAGACAGTTTTCCATATGCCGACCAGGTAAAATGGACCAACTCTATTCAAGATGTCTATGACTTCCAGCCAGAGGCTATCTATGTGCCAGGCAACATTGTGCCTTACTATCTGCCAGGCGTCAAGATACAGGTATTCCACGGCTATGCCGCAGAGAAGAAAGACCACTGGATTATCCGCCGTTACTTTGACACCTATTTCACCCAAGGTCCTTACTTCACCTCCCACTTCGAGGCTTTAGCAAAGAAATATGGCGACTTCGAAGTATTGGAAACGGGATGGCCTAAGCAGGATTGGATCAAGGAAAACCTGCATAAATATGATGCCGACCGAGAGAAACTGCTCAGGGAAAGCGGCAAGGAGACCTTGATCCTTTACGCTCCTACCTTCTCGCCAAAACTCACTTCGCTTCCTTACATCAAGGAAGAGCTGGGCAAGCTGGCTAAGGAGCGCAATGCCCTGGTAGTAATGAAGTTCCATCCGCTTACCCGCCAGGAATGGGTAGATGAATACCGTGAATGGGCTGCAACCAAGAAGGATGTTCTCTTCATCGACAAGGGAGAGAACGTAACGAAATATCAGCTGATGGCAGATACGCTCATCAGCGACACTTCTTCTACCATCTATGAGTTTCTGCTGCTCTCTCGCCCTGTCATTACCCTCGGCACCATATCCAAGGATATCTACTGGGAGAACATTACGGAGCCAGGTCAGCTGATTGCCGCCTACGACCATGCCCTCACAGACCCTGAGGCGATAGCCAAGCGACAGTGGATAGTAGATAACTACGACCCATATCTTGACGGCAACGTATGCCAGCGCATGCTCGACGGAGCAGAAGACTATATCCGTCGCCATGGTGTGCCGAAGAAGAGAAAGCTGAATCTCTGGCGCAAATATACCAGCATCAAAACATTTGGAAGAATCAAAAAAGGATAAAGATATGCTTAATTTTACAGTAGGACCTGTGATGGCAAGCGATGAGGTTAGAGCCATCGGCGCTGAGCAGGTGCCTTATTTCAGAACAGCAGAGTTCTCCGCCATCATGAAGGAGAACGAACAATTGATGAAGCAATTTGCCAAGGCATCAGACGATGCCCGCACAGTTTTTATCACAGGTTCGGGCACTGCCTCTATGGAAGCCGTGGTCATGAATGTATTCACTCCTGCCGACAAAGTACTGGTAGTGAATGGCGGTAGCTTTGGTCACCGATTCGTACAACTCTGTGAAATTCATGAGATTCCACATACAGAAATCAAGCTTGAGATGGGGACTCCACTCACGACAGAAGACCTCAAGCCATACGAGGGACAAGGCTACACCGGCTTCCTCGTCAATCTACACGAGACCTCTACCGGTGTGCTCTACGACATCCAGATGATCAGCGACTTCTGTCATCGCAACCATATTTTCCTGGCCGTAGATTCCATCAGTTCTTTCCTCGCCGACCCATTCAACATGAAGGAGTTGGGCGTGAACGTAATGATTACGGGTTCACAGAAAGCACTGGCATGTCCTCCAGGTATCTCTGTCATCATTCTCGATACAGAGGCAATCAAGCGAGTAGAGGCAAACAAGGTGAAGTCGATGTATTTCGACCTGAAGGATGCCTTGAAGAATGGTGAGCGTGGACAGACTCCTTTCACCCCTGCCGTAGGAACCTTACTACAGATTCATGCCCGCCTGAAGGAGATAGAGCGCAATGGCGGTGTGGAGAGCGAGAACCAGCGCATGAAAATGCTTGCAGAAGATTTCAGAAACAAGATCAAGGACCTGCCATTCACCATCGTTTCCCAATCGATGTCAAATGCCGTTACTCCTCTGCATCCACAGAACGCCTCAGCCTACGACATCTTCCTGAAGCTGAAAGACGAATATGGCATCTGGGTATGTCCTAATGGTGGCGACATGGCAGAAAAGATATTCCGTGTAGGTCATCTCGGCAACCTGAGTCCAAAAGACAACACCACTCTCGTTGATGCACTGAAGGATATGCAGGCTAAGGGACTGCTATAAAGGGGCTGCTATAATATATATAATAAGGTATAGAGAACTTTCAAGATAGAGAAACTTATGGTTAAAGTCATCACATACGGTACTTACGACCTGCTTCATTATGGTCACATCCGTCTCCTGGAGCGCGCCAAGGCTTTGGGCGACTACCTCATCGTGGGCGTAACCTCGGATACCTTCGACCGCGAGCGTGGCAAAATCAATGTACAACAATCCCTCATGGAACGAGTGGAAGCCGTGCGTGCCACAGGCATTGCCGATGAAATCATCATCGAGGAATACGAGGGACAGAAGATTGACGACATCAAGCGACTGGACGTAGATATCTTTACCGTAGGTTCTGACTGGAGAGGCAAGTTTGACTATCTCAACGCCTATTGCAAGGTGGTTTATCTAGACCGCACTCAGGGCGTATCGAGCACGGAGATCAGAAGCGAGCAGCAGGTGGTTCGCCTCGGACTGGTTGGCGAATCGCCTATCCTCAACAAGATAGAGCGCGAAAGCCAATATGTCAATGGATTGGAGACAGGAAAGATTTTCTCCCTCAACGACCAATATCTCTCAGAGAATCTGCAGGCAGCGGAAAAGCAGGCAGCCAGTTTTCAGGAACTCCTGGATGAAAGCGATGCGCTCTATGTTATCTCTGCCCCAAGCAAGCACTATGCTCAAATAAAGGAGGCATTAGAAGCTGGCAAACACGTATTGTGCGAATCGCCTATCACTCTTCAGCCTCAGCAATGGAAAGAACTCAAGAAAATAGCAAAAGATAAGAAGGTAGTCTTGATGGATTCTATCAAGACCGCCTATTCCGTAGCCTATTACCGACTCTTACTCTTGGCTAAGGGCGGTATCATCGGTGATATCATGTCGGTGGATGCAACCTGCACCAGTCTCGTAGACTTTGACCCGACCCAGGATTCACAGAAGAGTCTTTACGAATGGAACAGTATCTGCGCCTGGGGACCGACGGCACTCCTGCCTATCTTCCAGCTTCTGGGCACAGAATACAGCAGCAAACAGATAGCCACTCACTTCCTGGACGAGGCAAAACGCTATGATGCCTTTACCAAGATATCCTTCCTCTATCCTCATGCCGTAGCTTCGCTGAAGGTTGGTCAAGGCGTGAAGTCGGAAGGCGAATTGATTATCTCGGGCACCAAGGGATACATCTACGTACCAGCCCCATGGTGGAAGACCGATTACTTCGAGGTGAGATACGAGAATCCGCAGAACAACAAGCGCTACTTCTACCAGCTGGATGGAGAAGGGTTGCGCTATATGCTCCTCTCCTTCCTCAAAGCCATCCGCACCGGCAAGGACTTCTCGTATGTATCCGATGACATATCAGAAGAAATCGTCAAGACTATCGCCAATTTCGAGGCAAGAAAAGACATGGTCATCATATAGATTCGTCTACATGACGTCCATTTCCTTTCTTGAAGCTTTTTCCTTTTAGTCTTAACGGCATTTATATAATTTAACAACTATTAGTGCAAGAAAGCACAAGTTTCTCTGTTATTATACATATAAAAATAAGCAAAAACAATAATACGATGAATCAGAAATTGTTAAAAAGCCATACGATATTGGCGATTTGTATTCTAATCTTATCCATCATCCCTGTTGTGGCAATAGGTCCCTATCTCCATCAGTTTGCAGATGACTATGTATTCGGAGCTCCTGTCTACAAGGCTTGGACTGCCACCCATTCATTTGGGGCATGTATTCAGGCGGCCTGGGCTGAATCCATGCATATCTACCAGACATGGCAGGGTACCTATTCGGCATGTTTCCTGATGGCATTACAACCTGGAATTTTTGGCAAATACTGGCTTGTACCGATTATTCTATTGGGAAGCCTAATTCTTTCCACCTATACACTGGGATACACAATATTACGCAGATTGCTACATATCAACAAATTGGAATACACTTTCATTTCTACTCTATTTGTATTAATGACCGTACAGTTCGTATGGTCGTTCTACGATGCATTCTGCTGGTATAACGGAGCGATGTACTATACCTTATATTATAGTATTTCTTTGTTCCTTGCCTCCCTACTCATCGAATTCCATCTTACAAAATCCATCATAGCGAAAATCATCATCACGCTGGTTTCCGCAGCACTCGCCATATTCATTGCCGGCGGCAACTTTGTTACCGGTCTGGGTATGCCAGCCATTCTCTTTATGGCAATCGTATGGATGTGGGTGGAGAGGAAGAAGACTCCTTTCTTCTTGCTTTCTATCCTTATCATTTATGCCTGCGCTTTTGCTTTCAGTGTATTTGCACCAGGCAATACTGTCCGCCAATCCACAGTCACCAGTCAACCGAATGTGGTTTCAGCCTTCTTTATTGCGATAGCAAAGGGCATAGAATTTCTCGCTGATGCCATTAAAATCACAGAAATACTCATGTTTACCATTCTCATACCTTTTCTTGCAAGATTAGCCAAGGCATCCCACTTTAGGTTTTCTCATCCATGGCTTTATCTGCTCATCTCTTTCCTACTCTATTGCGCCTTCTTTTTTCCAAACAGCTATGCCATGGGAACCAAAGGAGCAGACAGAACACAGAATGTATACTTCTATGTGCATCTGTGGATGATTTGCTTCAATATCTACTATCTTTCTGGTGCTCTTCAGCGCAGAGCGGCTGATCTGGAACCAATAAGCGTTGCTATTGTAAACTTGACAGAGGCAATCAGACTGAAATATAATAAATACTTCAGATGGCTACCGGTATATTACTGGCTTGTGTTGGTACTTTCTATCACAGCAAAGCCAACTACTACCAACAGAACACTCTCCTTGCTGCGTAGAGGAACAGCACAGAAGTTTGATCTAGAAATGCAGCAGCGCGAAATTGCCGTAAAGCAAAGCAAGGCAGATCATCTGGTATTAAATCCGCTTACCGTAAAGATGCCATCCGATGCCTTCCATGATATCACTATTTATCCAGGTTATTGGATTAACCGAGGTATGGCAAACTATTATGGCAAGAAAACGGTAGTAGCATTACCTTTCGATGATGGCGAAGAAACGCCAGCCAAGTTGTTAAAACGCTGCCGTGATGAAGTAGGTCCAGGCGGAATGACCTTTATCGAAGGAAAATAAATCAGAAATAACAATACCATTCATTAAACAAAAAAGGTAAGTAGCCAAAACTGCTACTTACCTTTTTTATGTTTCAAGCGATCTTCTATAATCTTGCTAACAGCAACAAACTGATAGATGCCTTCATAGCAGGCACATACAAATCCTTCCTTACCATCACGGAAGCCACCCTTCTGAATATAAGCACGGAAGAAACGCACCAACGGACGATAGAACAAAGCTGCCATTCCATAATTGCGATCTTTCTTCTTTTCTATCTCGTTAGCTGTATACTGGTTGATTTTCCCCATTCTGCTGGCAATGCTGTCGTCTGCCAGATGAACCAAAGCCATATCTGCATGGGTTGCTGGTATCTTTTCTATCCTGCCCTTGATAATAGGGTCGGCATGGATGACAGCAGGCCATACCGTATCCTTCCTGATAAAGAAACGCAACTGATAGTCGGGATAGAAACAATGCATGAATCTTCCCATAAAGCGACTCTTGCGTGGCACATACAATCCCAATGGAGCATCCTCCTTCCCTATTAGGGAATAAAGATATTGTTTCAATGCTGGGGTAACCAGTTCATCTGCATCCACCACCAGTACCCATTTGCAGGAAGCTGCATCTATGGCTGTCTGTCTTGCCGGTTCACAAATCTGATAACTGCCTCTAGGGAAAACAACTATCTTGCAACCATTACGCTTTGCAATATCCAAGGTATCGTCGGTACTTTCCATGTCGCAGACAACCACCTCGTCAAAGCCCTTCACTGTATCCAGCACCTGCTGAAGATGGCAGGAGGCATTATAGGTATTAATAACCACCGAGATGCCATTTCCCTGCTCTTGTTCTACACTTGTCTTATCCATATATCTATGCTCTATAAATATTGATCGATACCATTTGTGCAACGAACCAAACGCTCCTTCTTCACCTGGTTCAAAACATCTTTATGCATGTTCTCTTGGGCTTTAGACGCCTCCTTGTGATAAAGATGGTACATGATTCCTCCCATCTTCAGAGCCTTCTTCCGAACGCCAGCAAAATGCAGGCGATAGGCAAACTCGGCATCCTCATGTCCCCATTCCAGCAAATCCTCATTGTAACCATTTACCTTGATGGCATCCTCTCTCCAATAAGCCATGTTGCAACCTCTGAGATGGTCGATTCTACGGGCATAGCGAAAAGCCAGCAATCTGCGGAACACATAAGAACGGAAGCTATTGCTTACATAACTGAAAGGCATGTTCCAAAGATTCACATTGACTACCTTTGTATCCAAAATTTTTTTGGAAATCTGGGCAGACAGCAGCACTCTACTTCCACAGACGAAACATCCTTTCTGAGCCATTTCTATATGGTCTTCTACAAAATGAGAACTCAAAACAACATCTCCATCAACTTGGATGATATAATCACCCGTAGCCTTTGCTATTGCCTTATTCAAAATGGAAGTTCTTCTGAATCCCTTATCTTCCTGCCAAACCCAAATTACCGGTACTGGCATTTTTTCAGCATAACGGTCTATCAGTTTTTTAGTCTCTTCGGTAGAACCATCGTCAGCAATAACAACTTCATCAGGCATAACATGCTGATGCAACACGCTATACAACACGAGTTCTAAGGCTTTAGGCCAATTGTAAGTCGTAATCAATAATGTTGTTTTCATAAACCTAACTTTTTACGTTTAAAATAATGCAAGATACTTTTGCGATGTACCCATCGCCAATCGTGTATCTTCTTTGCTCCTATTATTTTTTGTAATATTTTCTCATCCATTCCCCGCAGTTTCACATACTCTCGTGCCACACACTCGAAGACATCCATTCTTCCGGTAAACCTCGTCAGGTTTTCCACACATTCCTTCATCGGCGGATAGCCTGAGTAAAACCTCATACGATTGATATCGATAAGCGAGAACGTATAATGACCATCAGCCTGAAGCTGATACAGCACATTGCCGGCATTCAAGTCAATATCGATGATGCCTTTCTGGTGCAATCGATTCACAAAGTGCGCATAATCTGCCGCCATCACCCTGTTGAATTCCTCTGGGGAGTTCAACTGATCGTTGATAGGCATACTGTTATCAATATCAGAGATAAAGTAGCAATAGTCAATAAGTCCCTTTACCCTCGTTTCAATATATCCAAAGCCTTCGGGAGTGGCAAAGCCATCTGCCATCAGCCTAAGGGCATTCTCATAGGCACGGAAAGCCTTGGTAGAGCGGAAGAAGCTATATCCTATCTTCTGAATGAAATTAGGCTGCTTGTATCTCTTCACCACAACTTCTTTCTCTTTTCCATCAAACTTTACATGAAAAGCCTTGATAACATTTCGTCCTTCAAAGATACAACGTCCCTCCTGCTCGAACACATCCGGGATGCGTTCGATGAAACTTCTCATCTCTTCGTATTTTGGGTTTATCTTTATCTTCATTTGTTTACTACACTTTTATATTTTTGCCTAGGATGCTTTGGAACTCCAGGGAACATCATTTCCAAACTCTTGTCGGCTAACATCCGTGGAATGACATAAATCTTTAAATAAGTCTTATTTCTATTAACTTGCAGTGCCAATTCATCTAATGACTGCCAATCCGAACAAACCAAACATATAAGCTTCTTCAATTCTTCAAAAGATAATTTCTTTTTTTTCCTCAAAGATTCCATGTTTGAAATGCTGATATTCGAACTTGGTATATTTGAACTTAAGCTTGCAACCTTAGAGCCAGAACTTGCAATATTACTTGGTATATTTGAGCCAGAGCATGTTATATTAGAGTCTGAGCTTGCAATATTACTTGTTATATTAGAGTCATCGTTTGGAAGATAATATTTCGTTCCTCTACCATACCCATCTTGTACCAACAATCCATCTTGGCACATATCTTTCAGCAAATCAGCAATCTCTGCTTTATGAATATCCAGCACAACTCTAAGGCTCTCATTAGTAACATAGCCATCAATGCAAGCCGCATTAAGTGCCAACAAACGTTTTTGCCCAATTGTCGTGATTTTTGGACCAAATATCTGAGCAAGTCTTTCCTTCGTAGCATCATCCATCAATGACTCCATCATCATTGTCAGCTCTACAATATCAGGCTGAGTTAACAATCTCAACATCGGTGCCCGCCAATTCGCAAATCGCCAACCTGCCAGAATCTTATCGACACCACTTCCCGCTTTTTCTGCCGAACCTATCTGCATAAACATCTTTTGCAGAGTCGTATTGCGACAAACGCTTGTACTCTCCTCGTAATACTGTGCCTTGGAAACCAACAAGGTACCAGGATTAGAAAACACCATTTTATTCGGAAACAAACGCACCACCATCGTTGCATCTGCCGAATAATCGGTATGGATACAAAGATTTACCAATGCCTCACGTACAGCTATATGAGCTGGGGTTTCATCTCGGCGAATATTGTCCTTCAAAATGAAAGGCTTTGGCAAAACTGCACACAAACGAGGGAGGACACGCAGATAAAACTGAAACAAGTTTGCTTCCCAAGTTCCATCTGGGCAAATTCTATTTGTCCATCTTATCTCAGGATTATCCAAAAGTTTTTCCCGATAATCAGGAAAAAAATTAGGGCAGCACTCAGTATCTGTAATTGCATCTTCCTTACCAAACATCAGCACACCTGCAAGCGTAAAGCCCTCTTCCTTCGTACTACGTTCTGTACGATAAGCTCCTATCTTTTTAAGAAACTCAAAATCAGACAAAACAGACCAAGGATGGTCTGGCTTTGCCAACTTAAATAATTGTCGATATTGAGCAACAGACTCCATATCTAAATCATTCAATGAATAATTTCTCAAAATGCGGCTATCAGCGGGATTAGAAACATTCGCATCTGAAAACATACGCTGCACTTCTCGCTCCGTACATTTATAATCACCTTCATGATTGCGCTTAAAAGTACCATTATAGGGTTGAGACGTTCTGTAAACAGGACGCTGTTCTCTAGATGCACGAGGAATAAAGAATAACATAAGTTTGTGACCATTGTAATCTTCTACCACGACATCTTCTGTTTTTAACAGGTTGCAACTAACCGTAGCTCGATTATTCACATTATTCCAAAAGTCCTTGGTATATTTCTCGATCTGTTCATCAGATAGATTATCTATATAGAACTTACCTTTTCTTTCTATAACTCCAAGCACGATAACTCCTCCTTCACTATTGGCGAAGGCTGAGTAAGTATCCCAAAAGCTACCAGGAAATCCACCGGCAGCACTTTTAAACTCCAAGTCATCACTCTCTACGCTATTCAAGAGTGAATCCAGATAATCCTCGAAGTTTAATCTATCACGTACTTCTAACATACAATTCTTTTATATTCTTTAACAAGATACCGTCCTAGTATCTCATAGGTTGCAAAGATACGAAAAACTATCAGAAACGCCAAATTTTAGAAAGATTATCTTTCTTCCTTCATTGATACTTGCTTTTTTTATCCATTTTCTTGCAAGATTAAAGTATATTTCGTATTTTTGTACCCAATAACATCATCATCGTTTTCATAAACAAAAAGAAATCCTATGAATATTCAAAAATTGAAATATAAATTCCATAGCGGAAAAAACAGCAAACCCTGGTATTACATCAAGGAATACGCTCGTCTGTATACACCTGCCTGCATCTTGATATGGAGGGGACAGCATTTACTTGACAAAGCCAAGAAACGCAAAGACTACGATTATATCCTGAACCGGGTAAACTACTACAACAAGCTTACAGAAGATAATATCCTTCTCAACAAAGATTTATGGGAAAAGAAAGCTGTTAAAGTTGCAGAACAGCCGATGACCCGCCAGAAGGTATATTATCTGGATACCTTGGAGTATGCCCGCTGTTTTAACGGCAACAACAAATGGAATCTCCTGCCTGGTGACATCACGTATGTGGAAGATATTCCTACCATTGTAAAAAGCCGCCCAATTCATGGAGAAAACCAGAACTCCGTATTGCTCAAGATGGACAAGGTACGCCATTTTATCTTCGTGAAGGATAAGCTTTCGTTTGCAGAAAAAAAAGACCAGGCTATCTTCAGAGGAAAAATAGCCTGCAAGGACATCCGTGTGCAATTCGTCGAGAAGTTTTTCGGAAATCCTCGCTTCGATATCGGAACCATAGATCTGATTAAGCCAGAATGGAAGAGCGACAAGATTTCCATCTACGACCATCTGAAATACAAATACGTGATGGCGCTGGAGGGAAATGACGTGGCAAGCAATCTGAAATGGATTATGTCTTCCA
>ULZC01022971.1_pt1 | contig 11771 bp, 10 predicted proteins | sample 1962771 | NCBI WGS metagenome assembly ULZC01 (sample SAMEA4835880, study PRJEB28245) | human gut metagenome | biome: gut microbiome; material: fecal sample | place: Denmark | collected 2008 | reverse complement strand
ATTATAGATGAAAAGCCCATTACTGAGCAGGCAGCGGATTTTGATTTGTAGTTGCTAAGACACTGAACAGTTAATGGGCATAAAGTGAAAAATATCAGAAAAAAGAGGGCGACAACATGAGCGAATATGTGATCACCACCGACAACAATTCAGATCTTCCGGAGAAATATCTCAAAGACCATGGAGTAGGCTGCATGTATCTCAGTTATTCCATGGATGGAAAAAATTATACACATGGAAATTTCCTTCCGGAGCATGAATTTTATGAGGCAATGAGAAACGGTTCCATGCCAACCACAGCACAGGTAAATCCTGAAAATGCAAAAGCACTGCTGGAGCCTTACCTGAAAGAAGGAAAAGATATTCTTCATATTGCATTTTCCTCTGCCTTAAGCGGTACATACAATAGCAGCCGTATCGCAGCAGAGGAACTGATGGAGGATTATCCGGACCGCAAGATCATCGTGGTAGATTCTCTTGGCGCTTCCCTTGGTCAGGGGCTTCTGGTTTACCTTGCACAGGAGAAGAAAGAGCAGGGAGAAGATATGGAGACAGTTGCGAAATGGGCAGAAGAGAACAGGCTTCATATGGTACACCTTTTTACAGTCAACGATTTAAACCACCTATACCGCGGAGGCCGCATTTCCAGAACTACTGCAGTAGTAGGAAGTATGCTGAATATTAAACCGGTCCTTCATGTAGACAACGACGGAAAACTCACTGCCATCGGTAAAGTCCGCGGCCGTAAAAAATCCCTTCAGGAGCTGGTAAAGCTTATGGATGAGAAAATCGGCAGCTATCATGACACCTGCCATACCATCTTTATCAGTCATGGCGACTGCGAAGAAGATGCAAATTATGTGGCAGAGAAAGTAAAAGAAAAATACCAGATCAACACGATTATCATGAATCAGGTAGGAGCCACCATCGGCGCTCATTCAGGTCCGGGAACAATGGCGTTGTTCTTTGTGGGAGATGAAAGATAAATTAGTTTTTTTTTGTAAAATGGTTTCATGGTATCATTATCCTGCGGGAAGATAAATGATACTGCGGAACCATTTTTGATATTACAGGAGAATTTTATGAAATTATTAAAAAAAGCATTCGCATTCACATTTATATTTATGCTGAGCGTTTCAGGACTGACAGGATATCAGGTAAACGCCTCAGAGGAGCCAAAACATCTGGATATCCTCTTCACCCATGATCTGCATTCTCATTTGAACAGCTTTCAAACGATTGTAGACGGGACACAGCAGGAGACCGGCGGGTTTGCCCGGCTGAAAACATTGATCAATGAGCATGAGAAAGAGAATACAGATACACTCATATTGGATGGCGGAGACTTCTCTATGGGAACTCTGATACAGACTGTATATGACACTGAGGCCGCCGAACTGCGGATGCTTGGATAATTGGGCTGTGATGTGACAACTCTGGGAAATCATGAATTTGATTACGGCTCCGATGGTCTGGCAGATATGCTGAACGCCGCAGTCAGTTCAGGCGAAAACCTTCCCAGGATGGTTGTGTGTAATGTGGACTGGGATGCAATGAAAAAAGCCGGCCTCAGTGAAGAACAGAAACAGATTTATGAAGAATTTCAGACATATGGAGTAAAAGACTATACGGTAATTCAAAAAGGTGATGTAAAGATTGCAGTACTGGGTGTTTTCGGCAAGGATTCTCTGGATTGCGCTCCTACCTGCGAGCTTCTTTTCAAAGACCCGTCAGAAGCAGCCAGAGAAACAGTAGAGGAAATAAAAAAGAACGAAGATGTAGACATGATCGCCTGTGTATCACACAGCGGAACATGGGAGGACGAAAAAGTATCAGAGGACGAAATCCTTGCAAAGAATGTTCCGGACATTGATCTGATCGTCAGCGGACATACCCACACACAGTTGGCAGAACCAATCCTGCAGGGAGATACCTGCATCGTATCCTGTGGAGAATATGGGAAAAACCTGGGAACAATTTCCATGACTCAGAAAGAGAATGGACGGTGGGAAACGGATACCTATGAGCTTGTTCCGGTTACGGATGAAATCAAAGCAGATGAAGCCACACAGAAGAAAATAGATGAATTGTCAGATACTGTTGACACCAATTATCTTTCCAATTTTGGTTATACCAGAGAGGAAATTCTGGCAGAGAATGACATTGAATTTAACAGCCTCAGTGAGATGGAAACAAAGCATGAGGAGTTAAATCTGGGAGATATCATATCAGATGCTTATGTATATGCAGTAGAGAATACAGGAGACTCTGACGGAGAAAAAGTAGATGTTGCAATCGTACCTGCCGGAACTGTAAGAGATACTTATACAAAAGGCAATATAACAGTGGAGCAGGTATATAACTCCTTCTCGCTGGGAACAGGAAAGGACGGACTTGCAGGTTATCCTCTGATCAGTGCATATTTAACAGGAAAAGAACTGAAAACAGTGGCAGAGGTAGATGCCTCAATTTCAGATTTTATGACAATAGCCAGATTATATTGCAGTGGAATGAATTTCACCTATAATCCCCACCGCATGATCTTAAATAAAGTAACAGACTGTTATCTGACAGGCAAGGGCGGGGAAAGGGAAGAAATACAGGACGATAAATTATATCATGTTGTCACCGATCTGTACACAGGCCGTATGCTTGGCTCTGTTCTGGACAAATCCTATGGACTGATATCCATCATCCCTAAGGATAAAGACGGCAATCCCATAGAGAACCTGGAAGATTATGCAGTCATGGATGGAAAAAAAGAACTGAAAGCCTGGGCTGCAATTGCAGAGTATATGCAATCCTTTGAAGACACAGACAAAGACGGAATTGCAAATGTGCCGGAATATTATGATACAACACACGAAAGAAAAGTTGCAGACAACAGCAAAAACATCATAAATCTGATAAAACATCCGAATAAATTTGCCGTAGCGATTGTCGGGATCTGTATTGTGGTTGTTGGGGTGATTCTGCTGTTGATCTTTGGAATTGTAAAGATTATCAGAAGAAGGAGATAGCATTTTACTATAAATATTACCGCATACATGATCGCAAAAGGCTTTCGGGATGCATATGATATTGCTGTATATATTTATACTGGAAAGTAGCGAATATTCAATTAGTGAATGAAAATGTAGACATATTGTGGATGCAGATTTCTGCATTTTGTGTTAGGATAGAGTAGTAAATACAACTTAAGAATTGTAAAGATGATTCGCAGATTATTTATTTCAAACATTTTGTGAAAAGAAAGGTGAAACGCAATGAACGTTATATGTTTCCATAACCCGGATGAAGAAAATGGCTATTTGAGCAACTGGTATCTTAGTCATTTTACAGTCAAGGGAATAGATTTTTCGTCAATGGAGCAGTTTATGATGTATCAGAAAGCATGCCGCTTTCATGATGAAAAAATAGCTAATGACATACTTCATACAGATGATGTTGCTGAGATTAAGAAATTAGGTCGTAAAGTACATAACTATGATGAAAATGTCTGGAATGGTGTAAGGCAGGTTATTGTGTATGAGGGATTAAAAGCGAAATTCAGTCAAAACGCAGATTTAAAACGGCAACTTGTTGATACAGGTGATGCTGTGTTAGCTGAATGCGCAGTAAGAGATCAGATCTGGGGAATAGGTTTATCCATGGGAGATCCAAACAGGTTTGAGCGAAGCAAATGGAAAGGCACCAATCTTCTGGGATATGCTTTAATGTTAGTGAGAGAACAGTTATAAACGGAGGAACACAAAACAAATGCACCTTGAGTTAGCCAAAACATTGCGAAATTACGACAGAAAAAATTTATCAAAGGACATCCTCACCGGGCTGATCATTATGGCTGTCTCGATCCCGATTTCCATGGGCTATGCCCAGATTGCGGGGCTTCCGGCGGTTTATGGACTGTATGGCTCTGTATTCCCGATCATTTTGTTTGGGCTGTTTTCCACATCGCCTCAGTTCATCTTCGGAGTGGATGCAGCACCTGCAGCGTTAGTCGGGGCGGCACTGGTGGAAATGGGAATCCAGAGTGGTTCGAAACAGGCAATGGCGGTTGTGCCGGTGCTCACATTTTTTGTGGCAGTCTGGCTGTTTGTATTTGCATTTTTAAAAGCAGGAAAACTGGTAAACTATATTTCCTCACCTGTAATGGGAGGCTTTATCACAGGTATCTGCACCACGATCATTCTCATGCAGGTGCCCAAATTAATGGGCGGAACTGCAGGAACCGGAGAATTGTCGGAGCTGGCAGAGCATATCTGGGCTACATTAGGGCAGATCAATCTGCCTTCCCTGATTTTAGGTCTGGTTTCTCTGGTCATCCTTCTGGTGATGAAAAAAATCCTGCCCAAGTTTCCTATGGTAGTAGTTCTGATGGCAGCAGGTGTATTATTATCCTATTTCGTCCCGATTTCCAACTGGGGAATCCGTACATTGGATGCAGTAGAACCGGGGCTGCCTGTATGGAGTATTCCTGATTTCTCTGCCATTGGTCTAAAAGAAGCGGTCATCTACAGTCTGTCAATTGCAGTAGTGATCATGGCGGAAACTTTACTTGGTGAGAATAGCTTCGCACAGAAAAATGGTTACAGGGTAAATGCTAACCAGGAGCTGGTAGCCTTTTCCATGGGAAATCTGGCAGCAGCTCTGACAGGCTGTTGTCCGATTAACGGTTCGGTGTCACGTACCGCCATCAGTGAACAGTACCAGGGAAAAACACAGTTGACCGGAATTGTTGCAGGAATTTCCATGATTCTTGTGCTTCTGGGAGCAACCGGGCTGATTGCTTATCTGCCGGTTCCTATGCTGACTGCAATTGTAATCTCCTCACTTCTGGGGGCAACGGAATTTGATCTGGCTGTACGTCTGAGGAAAATCAGCAAAAAGGAATGCCTGATTTACTGGGGCGCATTCTGGGGAGTGCTGACGCTTGGTACCATCAATGGAGTATTGATCGGTATTATTCTCTCCTTTGCCGAGATGATCATCCGTACTGCGAAACCGGCACGCTGTTTTCTGGGAGTGCAGCCGGGACACAGACATTTCGAAGATCTTACGGAAAGTCTGCATAACTGTGAGATTGAGGGAGTAGTGATCTACCGATTCAGCAGCAGCCTGTTTTTTGCAAACATAGATATTCTACAGCAGGATATTGAGAATGCCATTGGATCGGATACCAAAGCAGTCATTCTGGATGCCAGCGGGATTGGTAGCATTGATGTTACGGCTGCAGACAGGCTTGCAATTCTGTATCGTTCTCTGAAGTCAAGAGGAATTCGTTTCTACATAACAGAGCATATCGCTGAGCTGAATGAACAGATGCGCGCACTGGGACTTGGATTTATGATCGAAGAGGGACGTGTGCGTCGGACTATACATGTGGCATTGAAGGATATGGGAATCCATTATCCTTATCCTTTGAAGGGCAATGTAGATAATACAGAACGTTCTCCGTTCAGAAAGCGTGTGGACAACAGTGTACAGGAATTTGTCTGGGCTTTTGGTTCTGATTCTGAGGCAGAGATAGAGAAACAGATCCGTCTGCAGATTGAACAGCTGAAAGAGAACGGAGATATGCAGGAGCTGCTCCATGGTCAGTGGAATCATATGGATGAACTTGATGCAGATGCATGGATTGAGCATCTGGAAGAGCATATGAAAGAAATTGTAAAGATTTCCGGACAGGATGAACAGGAATTGACCGTACGTTTTGAGAAGCATCGAAAAAAACTCCGGGAACAGATGATGAAAGAGCATCCGGAGCTGGTGGCAATGTTCGAGGAGCGCAGGCGGCTTTTGGATGAGCAGCTTGAGAGAAAATGGCCGGATGTGTATGCTCTGGTCTTAAAACAGCGTGAGAAAGATAGCAGGTTAAAATAACAAGCAGTCTGGCATACAAATCAGAGCTTCTGAATCAGCGGATGTTCCCGGTAGTACATCTTGGTGAAGTTCAGGAATTTCTGCATATTGTCACTGATATATTTCCCCTTTTTCCATATCATTCCGATCTTTATGCGGATGGGTGGACTGAGGGGAATTCCTTTTATGCCGGAAGAGGCAAATCTGTCGGTCATGCTGGAATAGAGAAAACTTCCATATTTACAGGTCTTTACTAGCTGCAAAATAGTATAAATCTGGCTGCTGCGCATGATGATGTCCGGGACGTAACCGTCCGTTTCAAAGCGTGTTTTCAACAACTGGTTCTGTACGGAATCGGCATTGAAAAAGATCAAAGATTCTTTAGACATTTCTTTTGTGGTCACAACTTCTTTGTCTGCCAGTCGGTGGTCATCACTTACACAAAAAACAACCTGGTCGTTGGCCAGAAGAGCCTTGTTAAATTTATCAATATTATACTGTTCCATATTTACCAGAGCCAGATCCAGAGTGTCGTCCTGTACCAGATTGCAGGCACGGACAGAACCATATTCCTCCAGAACAACAGCGATTTCCGGATATTGGTCATGAAATGCGATGAGAAGCTCAGGAAAAAAGACGGTGCTCAGCATAGGCGGAATTCCGATACGAAGAGGGGGTTTTACTCTCGCCATACTGGAGTAATCTGCCTGAAGCTCGGTGCAGTACTGAAGAATGTAGGTAGCTTTGTTATAAAGCTCTTCGCCTTCTTCGGTAAGAATCAGTCGGTTTCCCTTTCTATAGAAAAGGCTGATGCCGAATTCAATTTCCAGGTCACGGATGGCCACGGACACAGTGGGTTGAGTAACGTATAATTCCTCGGCTGCCTTTGTGATACTGTGGCAGCGGCTGGCTGTGCAAAAGTAACGGAGTTGGTTAAGTGTCATAAGTAATTTCCTCTAAGTTCGTTGTAGTGTGTCGAAATATGTCATTTCTATAGCAAGTATAGTATTTTCTGAAACTGCTTTAAGTTATCTTCAAATAAAAAATACCATATACCTATCATAATTTCCATATTTATTTCTAAAGTTTTTTTTAATGTAGTAATATTGCATAAAAAAAACCTGCTAAAATTGAGATTATAAAAATTTTTTATGGGGATATGCAACCCATTAATTTGTTTTTTTATACGTGCATGATTTATAATAAACTCATCAAAGGAAACGTGCACGGCCGGTACCTTTCAAGAGAGATTAATAAAAAAAAGACAGATAAGTAAGACAAAAGCGAAGAGCAAAATAAAAAATGAAATCACAGAAAAAAGTGAAAGGAGATCAATAAAATGTCTCAACAAACAATCACACTGTTATTTCTTGTGTTTACGATCATTAGTTTCATCCTCGAAAAGATACCACTTGGGCTTACAGCTTCGATCTGTGCAATCGGATTGACACTCACCGGAGTAGTGGATGTATCTACAACGTTTTCACAGTATGTAAACAGTAACGTAATCCTTTGTGTTGGCATGTTTGTAGTAGGCCAGGCACTATTTGAAACAGGAATGGCAAATAAAATCGGAGGTCTGGTTACCAGATTTGCCAGAACAGAAAGAACATTGATCATTGCAATCATGGTAATCGTAGGTGTGATGTCCGGATTTTTATCCAACACAGGTACAGCAGCAGTGCTGATCCCTGTAGTCTGTGGAATCGCCGATGAATCCGGCTATTCAAGAAGCCGCCTTCTGATGCCGCTGGTATTTGCAGCAGCACTTGGCGGAAACCTTTCCATCATTGGCGCACCCGGAAACCTGATGGGTGTAAACGCACTTCAGGAAATGGGGCTTTCCACAAGCTTTTTCATGTATGCACCGGTGGGAGTCCCGATGCTTCTGGTAGGAATTATCTACTTCGTTTTCATTGGATACAGATTTCTTCCGGATGGAAAAGGGGCTGTAGGGGCAACTGTTGAAAAACAGAAAGATTTCAGTGATGTACCGAAATGGAAACAGACTGTTTCACTGATAGTTCTGATACTTGTGATTCTTGCAATGATTTTTGAGAAACAGATTGGAGTCAGCATTGAGATTTCTGCATGCATCGGAGCAATCATTCTGGTGCTGTTTGGAGTTCTTTCAGAAAAAGAAGCACTGGCTTCCATTGATCTGAAAGTAGTATTCCTTTTTGGAGGATCTCTTACACTTGCCAAAGCCCTAGACACAACAGGTGCCGGTGAACTGATAGCAGATAAGATCGTAGGACTTCTGGGTGCAGACCCGAACCCGATCGTGCTTCTTCTGGTAATATTCATTGTAACCTGTGCACTGACAAACTTCATGTCAAACACGGCCACAACCGCACTGATGATCCCAATTGCAGTTTCTCTGGCAAACAACCTTGGTGCGGATCCGAGAGCTGTTGTTATCGCAACTGTTATCGCAGGCTCCTGTGCATATGCAACACCGATTGGAATGCCTGCAAACACTATGGTAGTAGGACTTGGAGGATATAAATTCAAGGATTACGTGAAATCAGGTTTACCGTTGATTCTGGTATCCTTCGTGATCTGTATGATCCTTTTGCCTGTTCTGTTCCCGTTCTATCCGTGAGAGGATAAACCATATGAGACGGAAGATTTTCCGCTTAATGTAAATGTATCAATAGAAATAAAGCAGAAAACATGCTGCTTTAGATAAATAACCCAAAATTAAAAGCCAAACAACCCTAAACCATTGAATGATCAGGAGGTAAATCATGACTAAGGAAAATGGAGTTAAAGTATTAACAGACATGGTAGCAGACTTTGTTGCCCACATCGGAAAAAAATTACCGGACGACGTAGTAGAAAAACTGGAAGAACTTGGCTCTCAGGAAAGTGCAGCACTCCCAAAAGTACTTTATGAGACAATGACCAAGAACCAGGGACTGGCTGTAGAACTGAACCGTCCAAGCTGTCAGGACACAGGAGTTCTTCAGTTCTGGCTGAAATGCGGAACTAATTTCCCGTACATCAACGAGCTGGAAGCCCTTTTGAAAGAAGCTGTTGTACAGGCTACTTTTGCAGCACCATTAAGACATAACTCTGTAGAAACTTTCGACGAGTACAACACCAAGAAAAACGTTGGAAAAGGAACTCCGACTGTATGGTGGGACATCGTTCCAAATAGTGATAAATGTGAGATTTACGCATACATGGCAGGAGGCGGATGTACTCTTCCGGGAAAAGCAATGGTACTTATGCCAGGTGCAGGATACGAAGGTATTACCGATTTCGTTCTTGACCAGATGACAACCTATGGACTGAATGCTTGTCCTCCGCTTCTTGTAGGTGTAGGTGTAGGAACATCTGTAGAGACAGCAGCCCTCAATTCCAAGAAAGCACTTATGCGTCCGATCGGTTCTCACAATGATAACGCAAACGCAGCAAAAATGGAGAAACTTCTGGAAGACGGAATCAATGCAATTGGCCTTGGACCGCAGGGAATGGGTGGAAAATATTCTGTAATGGGTGTTAATATCGAGAATACAGCCCGTCATCCATCTACAATCGGTGTAGCAGTAAATGTAGGCTGTTGGTCACACCGCCGCGGTCACCTGATCGTAAATTCTGACCTTACAGTAACCTGTGATACACATTCCACATGGAAATTCAACGCATAATCGGAGGGAAAAAACATGATCGAAATCAGAGGAGATAAAAAAGTTCTTATTACACCAATCAGTGAAGAAGACCTGGCTGACATCAAAATCGGTGATATTGTATGGCTGGACGGAGATCTGATGACCTGCCGTGATGTGGCACATCGCCGTCTGGTTGAGTATGGAAGAGAACTTCCATATGATATCAAGGACAAAGCAATTTTCCACGCTGGCCCAATCGTTCGTAAAATTGAGGGAACAGAAGATGACTATGAAATGGTTTCCGTTGGACCGACAACCTCCATGCGTATGGAGAAATTTGAGTATGAATTTACTAAGCTTACAGGTGTAAGAGTAATCGTTGGAAAAGGCGGAATGGGACCGAACACAGAGCGTGCATGTAAAGAGTTTGGTGCGATCCACTGTGTATTCCCGGCTGGCTGTGCAGTAGTAGCTGCAACAGAGGTTGAGAAGATCGTAGAACATCACTGGGATGAGCTTGGAATGCCTGAGACCTTATGGTGCAACAAAGTAAAAGAATTTGGTCCACTGATCGTATCTATCGATGCACAGGGCCGCAACCTGTTTGAAGAAAACAAGGTTATCTTCAATGAGAGAAAAGAAGCCGCTAAGCAGGCTATTTATCCGGAAGTTAAGTTTATTAAATAATGCATTTCAGTTTTACAAAAGTAAAAACCGTACGATTTCTTCTTTATTGTTTCAAAGATAAAAAAAGATAAACATCATCTAAGATGAAAAGAAAAGGTGGCTCACAGATTTTCTTCATACATGGTCTGTGGGCTGCTTTTTTCTGTATACGAAATTTAAATAAATAGTAACTTTAACCGAATCAAGTAAGTCCCCTGCGGAGGTTGCGAAAAGCAATAAGCAGTGGGTGGGGACTCGCATACAAATGATTATGCCACTGCTACATCTTTTTCCTCCGCCTTGAAATAAAAAAAAATTATCCTGCAAGATTGTTTCAGGAATTAACATGTCGACACATTAGAGCGTGTCTGAAAAATCATTCCCGCAATCTGCACGCCCCACTTTGCGATATATTTTGTCCGAATTCGGTTGTCGTAGCCCATGAATTTTGGCAAGTAAAGATTATCTGAAAACTGAAAAAATAGGTATAAAAAATAAATATAGGGCTGTTGCAATGACGGAAAATAAGGTATGATATCTGCAGAAGCATGTTACACGTTTCTATAACCCGGGTGAAGTAAATGAAAAAGGCAATAATCTGTTGAGATATCTTCACCGGATAGACACAAAATCATTTGGAGAAAGTTATATGAAAAAGTTTAAGTTAAATGTACAGAGACATATCTGCATTTTATTATGCTTTATTTTATATATTACCGTGCTTCCCCTTCCTGTATCAGCAGAGGAAGCAAAATCCAAAACAGTCAGAGTAGGCTGGTATGAAGGAACTTATAATACCACAGGAGCAGACGGTCAGAGGAGAGGCTACAGCTACGAATACCAGCAGGCAGTAGCTGCGCATACCGGATGGAAATATGAATATGTGGAGGGAAGCTGGGCAGAACTGATGAGTATGCTGAAAAATGGACAGATCGATCTGCTGGGAGGCATTTCCTATACAGAGGAACGTTCCACTTCCATGCTTTTTTCAGAATTGCCTATGGGAGAGGATAAATATTACCTGTATGTGGATACTTCTAATACAGATATCTCCATTTCAGATCTGACTACATTAAATGGAAAAAGAATCGGTATGCTGCCGAATGCACTTCCTGCCGAAATGTTCCATGAGTGGGAGAAAAGTCATGGAGTGAACACGCAGCAGGTTGATATTACCGGTGCAGATGATGTTCGTCAGAAATTGAAAAATCATGAAATTGACGGATTTGTTTTAAATGAATCTCCACAGTGGGAAAGAGACGATATTTCTCCTGCTATTCTGATTGGTAGCTCCTATAATTATTTTGCAGTCAGCAAAAAACGCCCGGATTTGAAAGAAGAGCTGGATCAGGTAATGCAGAAGATAGAGAGGGAGAATCCTTTTTATACAGACGATCTTTATAAAAGGTATCTCTCTGCAAATTCCCTTGAAACTCTTACGGATGAGGAACAGAACTGGCTGGAACAGCATGGGGCGGTCCGGATTGGATATCTGAAAAATGATGTGGGTATCAGCCTTGTGGATACGGAGTCAGAGAAACCGGTAGGAATTATTAACGATTATATTAGTCTGGCTTCTGGCTGTCTGGGAGAAAAAAACATAGAATTTCAGTTGACAGGCTTTGA
>ULZC01038056.1_pt1 | contig 11880 bp, 10 predicted proteins | sample 1962771 | NCBI WGS metagenome assembly ULZC01 (sample SAMEA4835880, study PRJEB28245) | human gut metagenome | biome: gut microbiome; material: fecal sample | place: Denmark | collected 2008 | reverse complement strand
TGGAAAGATTCAGCTTGTTTCCTCCAACAGTTTCATAAATGGTTGGGATGTCAATGCTGAAAGCTGCCCTTTCATAGTAGATAGTCTTGTCAGATTCCAACAGTTGGTTGGCTGGTTTATGTAGGGCTTCAGGGATTCTGCCTTTAATGATATGGCTTACACGAATGTCTGCCTGCCTTACGGTTTCACCACTAAAGAAAGACTGTGCAGCTTCTTGTATGGTTTCCACAAATGCGGCATGGTTAATGGTCAGTTCATTGTCTTTGGCGAACACGGGCGTAATGCAGTCATGTTTCAGATGATGCAAGGTCACTTCCTGCGTGTTGGCTTCAATGAAATGGTTGGCAGGTCTTACAGGTTCATCCATGATAATGGTTGCTTCTTCTGCAAATTCACCCAAATTCATTCTCTCACGGTTGTTTGCCACATTGGGCACGATAACTAAATTTCTCATAATGATTAATTGTTTAAATGATTATTGATTGGATTAACTTTGGAATTGGTAAAGCCCATATCGCTTTGGATTGCACCGCTACGATTTTTGCCTTACTACAATTCGCTGAATTACTTTTGAGTGTTATTACAGTTAGACTATCTTACATTTATGCTGTATTGTGTCATTCATTAGCAAGTCAATCAATAGGGCTTGGGTGTGTAATGGATTTTATGAGGTTGGTGGGTGGGCAGGTGTCTGCCAATTTTCATTTTTCTTTTGCAGGGTGAGAGGGGGCGTAAATTGGTGGTATGGTATCTCCTGCAACATTTTGGAGATTGGGATTATAAAACTCATTTTGCATCCTGTATGTTGCACCCAACTTAAAAAATCAGACTTTATGCGCTTATAAAGTGGATTTAGGCAGGATGGGGATTTTTCGTACCATCTATTAATTTAATAATAATCAGTATAAAAAATCCCCACTACCTGTTATTTGGACTTGAAAGCCATTTTAAGAAGGTCTTTTGGGGGTTGGATAATCCACTCCTTACGTTGCTTGGCTATATCATTGTCTAATAATAGCTCTTTTGGGGTAAGCTCAAATCCATTGGGTATGAATTTCAACAGACCTGTATTATATAAGTCCAAATTGTAACTTTCAATATTCTTTTTGCCCATTCTTAATTTTTCAGCCAGTTTGTTAGAAGAAAGCAATATCTTGTTATCCTCCGCAATCAATAAGAGCTTGATATAATATCCTTTCACTTTAATATCCAAATCCACTTTCATAAAGAGGTGGGACAGGGTTATAAAGTTGGGGCGGTCTATGGGTGGGATGCAGTAAAGACTTCTCATTATAAAATCAAGATAGGGAATTGATGTAGGTACAGGGTATTTCTTTCTGACCAACACGGCTTCTATATCCTTATTGAAATTCTTTAATGCAGTTTCTTCCTCTCCTGTGCGTTTGGCTAAATCCTTGATTCTCCACCTGACTTTATAATAGTCATTTCTATATAAGGACAGACAGAAGAACCTGTACATGTTGGGTGGATTGAGTTTATCCACTATGGATTTATTAATGGTGGCATAATCCTGCATAATGCTGCTTGTCCTGTTTTGCAAATGCTTTAATTGTATCTTCATATTCATTTCATCTTTTATTGTTCAGCTATTTCAAAGAACTTGGGGAGAGAAAGCCCACCTGTCACATGGGCTTTGCTGTTGGTGGCTTATGCTTCCAAAGCCTCTTTCAATATCTTAATGAAGTCGTTCTCTGATTTAACCTCTTTCCACTTATCTTCTTTATAGTTTTTGTATTTCAGATTGTCAAGAGCCTTGAAAGCCTGTTCTTCACTTGTAGATATGGCATGACTGTTGAAGCCTTTAATGAAATAGCGTTTAGTGATGAAAGAGACATCCATCTTGGCTGCTTTGCATAAGTTGATGAAGTTGTTTCCTCTCTCAATGTCAACCTTTGCATCTTTAGGAAGCATAAAATCTTCTCCTTGCAGCACTTTATTTATCTGTTTTTCAGATAGACTTTTACCTGTGTAAATCAATATGGCTGTGGTTGGATTGAACCCTTCGTTTAACAAATTTGCTACATTTTGGAATAATTCATCTTTAGATGTAAGAGAAGCTACAACCAATCTATCCTTTTTATCCCAACTGCTTCCTACATTGTTAATGTCAACCAAGTATTCCCCTACATTGTCAATCTCTCTTACATGAACATTGGGAATCAAGTCCTGATATTTTCCTGTCGCAATCAGTTTGGCAAAGGCGGTGCTTCTATGCTGACCGTCAAGGATAACGAAGTAATCTTTGGCTTCCTCTTTAGTCAGTTCCTTTCCATTGATGTCCGTTACGGTATAACCTGCTTCAATCAGTTTGGATGCTTCCATTACAATGATTGGGAAAGCCTTGTCATATTTATTGGCAGCTATCAAAGCTATAAAGCCATCCACTTTCTTGGAGTTTACAGGTCGGTTGTTCTTAACAAATGCTATCTTCTTCTGTTGCTCCGTTCTTGCACCTGTTTCTTCATCCACTACTGAGAAAGTGAAAGAACTATTGACAGCTTTCTCTTTAGATATTCTTTCAAACTCTTTTGCCTGTTCCATTTTGGCTTTGGCTTCATCAACTACTTTCTGCTGTGCTGCTATTACAGCTTCGTTTCTGTTACCTTTTATAAGGCGGTTCAGTTCTTTCTCTTCCTGCTCAAAAACTTTAGTCAATTCTTCTATGTTGCCCATAACTGTATTATTTAATTTTACACTGTTGTTTGCCATTTCTGTTGCATTTACATTTACTGTTGTCATATTGGTTTATTTTAAATTGTTATCAAAATTGTTTTGTGCAACCGTCCAGCCTATGCGCACTTGGCTTTCTGATTACGTTGCAAAGGTGAGAACTTTGGAGAAGATTAAAGGAGAGTAAAATTTTGAGGATTTTGGTTCTCCCTTAACTTGCCTGCCGCAAGTCCTGTCCCTTTGACGCTGCAAAGGTGGGGAGAAACCATGAGGATAAATGAGAGTAAAAAATAAAGGAGATGTTACTCTCCCTTAAACAAATAATTGATTATCAATAATTCTTGTTTTGTACATTCCAAGCAAATTTCTTGTTCTTGCTTAAATATCCTTTTAATGTAGTCTTGTCTGTGAGAAAATTCTCATTGTCTGAAATTCCTGTAAGATAGACAAGTTGTGATATTAGGAATGTGACATCGTATGCGTTTTTTCCCCCTTTCCTGTAATTGGTGTCAAAAGGTGACAGGAAATTGAAGAACATTTTGAATGTTTGGGCAAACAGGCAGATTCTTTTCGTGTTGCTTGTAGTAATTTGCTGTTGTTTGGGATAAGTGCTTACCATTTCTATATTGTCGTATAGGTGTTCTGTGTCAAATTCATCTTTAGGGTTCAAATCATCCAAATGTTCTTGGCAGCATGAAAGAATGAACTTGATTGCATTGGCTGTTTCTATGGTATGTATGGTTTTCCCATTCGCCTGTAAGGATAAGGTCAGTTCTTCCTTAAATGTTATATGGTCTGTAAGGGGATTTGCATTGGGATGTTCTTCGTATTGGGATATGCTTTGGAAAAGTTTCTTTATCTCGCTTGCAGGTGTTTCCCCATATTCAAACGCTTGCCAGCACTTACCGTCCACGTAATCTTTTATAAACAGAATGGCAAACCAAAACTTGTCCTTGTCTAATTGCAAAGCTGATAGGGCTGTCTGAATTTCCTTGTCTTTCTTGTATTCTTCATAAGTTAGCGGCATTTTAATAAGCCTGTTGTTGTACCTTTCTTTAAAGGTGGGTATGGCTTCGCTTCCCTCCAATATCAATCCCTGTACTTCTTTAGGCATTGCAGGATGTATTATCATGGCAAACTGCCAAACATAATCCAAAATATCATCTTCCTCTTTTGCTTCAAGGGTAGGATAAACTGCATCTATATTGGTAAACTTGTCTATTGGTTGCATATTCTTATGTGTAATGGTTAGATATGCAAAATTAAAAAATAATCCCCACCTGCATTTGCTGCAAGTGGGGAATTGTTGGCTTAGAGTAAATTCTTCATGGCATCATCTACCTGCTCATTGTCAAATTTGCTTAGATAAATCTGCGTGGTTTTTATATCTTGGTGTCCCAATGCCTGTGATATAATGCCAATATTCACTCCTGACTTCTTTAGAATTGTAGCGAATGAATGTCTTGCAACATAGGTCGTGACTTCTGCTGTTATGCCTAATTCTTTAGCAAATGCCCTTAACTCTGTATTGATTTGGTGGCAGATTTTGTGTACTCTATTATTCTGTTGCATAGGTGTAACATGACGCTTATTATGAAGTATAGGAAACAGATAGCCTGTCTGCTGCTGATAGTAACTATATTTTTGAATAATTTGTTTGGCTCTGTCTGTCAACATCAAGTTTATGCTTCCATGCGTCTTTTGCCTTTTATAAAGCAATCTATCTTCCACAATATTTGTCCCTGTCAAGTGGGCTATATCTACAAATGAAATTCCACCACACAAATAAGAGAACGTAAATATATCTTGTGTAAACTGTCGTCTCTCGCTTGCATGGCTGCAATCTGCATCTATAATTTTAAGAATATCATCTTTAGATAACGCTCTCTTGGCTGTCTTGGTATTGAAGCGACTTAGTTTGTATTCAATGAATGGAGTTTTATCCCTGCTGACAATTTTGGCTTCAATGGCTTTGTTAAATGCAGCCCTTAGACTTCTGAACTGATAACTTATGGTAACATCGTTGTTGCCTTTCCTGCGCATCCATTTCTCAAATTTCTTACAAAACTCTACATCAATATAGCTAAAGGTGTAATTTAACTTTTTACCCTTGTTGAAGTTCTTTAGTGTTCTGTACGAATTGAGGTAAGCATAGCTTGTCCCTATCCTACCGTCCTCTTTCAACTCTTTTATTAAAGACAGGTAGAACTCTTCCACCGTTTGGGCTTTGATGTTCTTGCGTTGTTCATAAACTAAAGAAGTCGCTGTAAACTCTTCCTCTCTTGATAATTTTTCTATTACCTTAGTATGGTATTCCGCTTTGACTTTTAAAATGATGCTTTGAATTAATTCCTTGTTAGGACATTTGGGCTTTGGCTCTCCTTTGGTAAAATCCCAATATTGGGGATTAACGGAAATGCCCAAACTTTTCATTACTCTTTTTCTGTCTTGCGTGATTCTTAACATCAAAGGATGTTCCCCATTGGCAAGTGTCTTGCTCTTGAAACAAACTACTGCAATCGTTACGCTCATAATTTTGCGGTTTACACAGCGGTTTACACAACTACCCTTGCGAGGGTATGTTTGGGAGCATATAAACAAAAGGCATAAAAACTAAAAAAGGACTGACAATCGTTTGATTATCAATCCTTTTTCACCAGTCGGGGTGACTGGATTCGAACCAGCGACCACACGCCCCCCAGACGCGTACTCTAACCGGGCTGAGCTACACCCCGAATTGCGGATGCAAAGGTAGTGCTTTATTTTGAATCTGCAAGTGTTCTGTGCAATTTTATTTATGCCAATTTTATAATATCTTGTAAACCTGTTGGTTATATGACTGTTTTTGTAACTATAAGAACAGGATAAGAATAAAGTACATTTTCGTCAATATACTGTATTTTGCATTTAGTTGTCCTTACAGCGTTTCTTAATATTGTATTTACTAGCCTTTAGTTTCCTCAAAAATTTAATCGAAATTTATTCGCTGTTATAAACAGAGGTTCCTATACTACCCAAATTAGAATAAGGCTAAGAAGGTATATTCGATGAAATTACGGAAAAGTAATCCGCCTTTCATTGTTAAATAAATCTAAATATATAGTTTTATTGCAGGTTTTTGAAATTCTCCGTTTGAGTTTCATCGTTATACACAAGTTCTAAAAATATAAGCTATGGCAAAAATAAGAATTGTATTAAACAAAAGTAATATTCGCAGAGACGGTACATGCCCCGTATGTTTGCGAATTACTCAGAATGGTAGGTTGAAATATATTGACCTTGGACTTTCTGCAACAGTTGAGCAATGGAATACAGAGACGGAACGGTTTAAAAAAGACAGACGTCTAGTTTCCAATTACGAAAATTACAACGCTTTGTTGAATCACTATGAGGAACGGAAAGATGGAATCCTGCGTAAGTTCGCACAGGAGCGCATGGAGTGGACGATGGAACGCTTTGAGGAAGAATTTGTAGGAGCTTCAAAACGTGGAAAGGTATATGACTTTTGGATGAGGCTTGTCGATGACCTTATGGTTACGGGACATATAGGCAATGCCAAAGTATATGCACGCGACCTGCACTTGTTTTGCCTCTATGACAGTAAAGCCAAACAACGGCTGTTTTCCGACATTGACGTAAAGTATATAAACCGTCTGAACCACGCTATGGAGTTGAACGGGTGCTGTGGAAACACACGGATGCACACCTTAAAGACGTTACGTGCTGTAATAAACAAGGCTATCAAAGAGAAAGAAGCCTCATCCGCGACTTACCCATTTGGAAAAGGAGGCTTTGAAGTCGGAAAATTGGCGGAAGAAACAGAAAAACGTTATCTGCCACCTAAAGAACTGAAACTGATAAAAACCACACCCCAACAGAATATGGTGCTGGAACGTGCAAGAAGGCTGTTTCTGTTTTCCTATTATTGTTTTGGAATGAACTTTGTAGACATGGCACATTTGACAAACAAAAACATAGTTATGCTTTCCACAGGCTTGCACATCGTTTACAAACGGCAGAAAATTAAAAATGCCAAAAACACGAAGCCTATACAGATACCTGTAACAAATGAAATAAGAGAACTGTTGGAATGGTTTAAATCAAACATTCCGCCTATGGGGGATTACCTGTTACCTATCATTACCAAAAATTATGACGGGGTGGAACTTTACAACCATGTGCGTACCCGTTACAAGCGAATCAATATGAACATGAAGAAATTAGGAAAAGAACTGGGTATCCGTTTGCCACTTACCACCTATGTTTCCCGTCATTCAATGGCCATGACCTTGCAGGAAAACAATATGCCCCGTGAAGTCATCAGCCAAGCATTGGGGCACAAGAACCTTACCACTACGAATGTCTACCTTGACAGCTTCAAGACAGAAGTGCTTGACAATGCTGCGAGGGTTTTATAACAACAGATATTTACAAATAAACAAAAGAATATGGAAGTTAAAATTAACTATATAGGAAATGCAACACCATTGGATAAAGCAATTAAAAGGCTGTTGCAAAGAAGAATAAGCATTTTTACCCCTACGCGTCAAACCAGTTATATCCAGTCATTATGCTACGGAAACAAGGAAAGACTGCAACAGGTAGTGGATGCAATAGACAAAGCTATAAACGATTGGAGAGACAGGTATTTTATACCTGAATGCAGGCGCATACATCCCAATATGAGCAGCACGGATATAGAGGAGTTGTGCATGGCGGACAAGCTGCACAATGATGAAGGCAAAATCGAACTGACCGCAGACTTCCTATGCGGGGAAATAGAAAAGTACGGCTTCATTAATGAACTGCACCGCACGGACATAGAGACGGCATGGAGTTTTAACGACTTGGAGTTTTTACGTTCACAATGGGAAGATACCGTATTGGAACAGATAAGGAGTCTTAGGGGCATTGCAAAAAAAATGCTGGGTACACACCCAGCCAAGCCACAGGACGGGCAACAGAAGACCAACAGACCCCTAAAAAAGATGGAAGATTATCCGGATGTGTTTGGCATGGATATTTGTTGCCAGTTGACAGGTTATTCAAAAGACACCATTTATAAACTGACAGCCAAGAATGAGATACCCTGTTACCGTGCAGGAAACAATGGCAGGAAGCTAATGTTCAAACGCAAAGATATTATAGCGTGGATGTTGGATAGGAAACAGGAAACGAACAAGGAATTTATAGAACGTATGGACGGACAGCTTGCTGCACGGATGCGGAACTCTAAAAATTTACTTCTATAATATACCTCAAATTTGTACAACTTTTTATGTACATTTTTTATGTCATTTTTAATCATGTGTAATCGTTATAAAAACATAGTCTATGTATGATAAAGTCAAATTAGTTTTGTATGATTTGCCAACGGGGTACGACTGGCGGTCTGTTTTAGACCGTGTAAAGGCACAGTCTTACTTTGCCAGTGGTACGGGTGGTAGTGGATTGTGGTTTGGGCGTAAGGTCATAGCCACAGAAGTATCTGTGTCGTTTGAGGGCAGTCTTCCTAAATGTTTATGGGGACATAATCTAAAGACTTTGTCATTGCGACAGGTCAAGTATCTTATAATGAAGTTGAGCCGGGATTTGGATGTGCCTATGTATAAGGCAATGGTGGAGTCTGCGGAGTTTGCACATAACTTTAATATGGAAGAACCTCCTATTATGTATATGCGGAAGTTGGATGCTATGAAAAAATTTAAACCTAATGAGTGGAACGGTACTAAATACATAGAAGATAAAGAGGTACGTTGCAAGTTTTATGACAAGATGCAGGAAGCGAAGAAGAAACGTGAGTTGCCTAAATATGGAAGAGAGAACTTACCAAGGAACTTATTGAGATATGAGGTAACTTTTAGCGCTAAAGGATTGAGTAGGTTGTTTGGCAGAGATATAGTAGCAGAGGAACTTTGGAGTAAGTTGGTTTTTTGGACGCTGGTTGCAGAGTGGTTTAGATATTATGAGGATATGGTTAAACTGCCTAATAATTGTTGGGATGTGGATTACCATATTTTTGAGAGCGCCAAGGACTTTGCTAAATGGTGTATTTGTATTGCAAATGCCGACCAAAACCTGTCTTATTATGTAAAGCATGTCCTTTTTAAACTTCGGGCAAATCCGCAACCCCAAGACCGTGCCCTGCATGGGCAAATACAGAAGAAAATCCAAGAAGCGTTGGAGTGGGGTAAAAAACATTTGGTTCTTCCTGACCTCACCTTGGAACTGACAGGTAAAATAGAACAATACCTTGCTTGGTTGCTGGAACAGTCGGCAGACGGTATGAGTACTGCGGAGGAACGACGAATATTTGATGCAGCCTGTTAGGCCTTTCCCTAATAAAATAGAGTTTGGTAATCATCAAAGGGGACAAACTTCACTTTCACAAGTTTACTCTTTGGGTGATTATCAAACCTTATCTTTTAAATGAGGTGTCTATTACTCGTGTACAGCCGAAAACTTATCAAGTACAATAAAAGTTCTCGGCAGAATATAAAAATGGCTTAAACGCTCTAATACGAGGTCGCTTAATGCTATGTGATAAGGTGGTTATGCTCGGTCGATAGAATCCATGCAGGTGGTAAGTAGAGAGGATGTAGCACTCTCAAATCTTCACTGTATGATGATAAACTTATGTAATGACAGGGTACAACATCATAGAGGGTTTGCAATGTGGAGGGCGAAAATGTCATATAGCACCTTAAAACGAGTGGAATGTAATCGAATGGTAAGGTCTGTTTGAGGTCGTGGGTATGATGATGAGGCTGTTTCGAGGCATCCATAAGAGATACGACATTTCAAAATGCAATAGTCTCATCGGAGTTCCCTCCCTAAAATCTTGTGAACTATCAATAATTGAGTAAATTTGTTCCATGACACCCGAAAAACGTTTGTAGAACGCTGAAATTTAGTTATATTTGTCCCGTTAACAGGTTAAAGACCTGTTTGTGACATATTAATTGAAAGGAAGCGTTTAGCTTTATCCCGTTTTTAGAAATTCTGGTAAAATTTCATGTGGTACGGGGGTAAGCGATACAAACGCTCATGCTAATCTTGTATATATCAGTGATATATATGGTTTGGCGTGGGGTGTCGTATTATCTTGTACCACGGGTTTACCAGAGCCTCTAAAGCGGATAATTCTAACAGCCTCACGCTTTCTTTTTATATAACCCTTTCCCTATTGGGGCTGTGGAAAGTAAATCACCGTATTATGAAAAGAACTTTACTATTTCTAATGAGCGTAATAATGGTTCTTTCTGCTTATGCTCAAAAATCAACTTCTATTAAGGCTTTTGAATATCCTGATTATCTGTGTCCTAATCCCTATACGAGTAAACCGATATACGGTGGTAACACACTTGAAATTAGTTATTCAGAAAAGAAAAACTCCTATGGCTTGGAGTTTAGATATGGCTATGCAAAATATTCGTTAAGCCTCAGTTATAAAGGTATGACTAATGGAAGATATGTTTATACAGGCTTTGAAATTGGAAACATGGCGGAAGCTATTGTAATGACCTCTACAAAACTAAGTCGTTTCCTTGATAATTATGGGCAGATGCAAAGTGAGACGTTTGAAAAGGATAAGCTAATTGAACTACATATAAGTGGCTCGGGGAGTTTGTCTGTCTATCCAATAAAAGATACCCCTGAAAGGCGGAAAAAGATTGAAGAAGAAGAGCTTAAGCAAAAAATGGAAAAAGCAGCTGAAAATAAACTCGAAGAGCTTTATCCATACGGAGTTCAATACTTACAAGACAGTTTAAATCAACAAGTTGTTAAGGAGTTCTTCGACAATGCTGGTGAGGTTAAATTATTTAATTTGCAACCCCATTCTTTCCATACTTATATAGCTGTTATTGACACTAATAAACAGGTTACGGTCATTCAAAAAGATGATGTTATTTTAAATGTAGACTTGCAACATGAGCAATTACATGGTAAAATAGAATACGAAGCGTCAAGCACAAGTGGGAAGACTGCGAAAGTTGTTAATGGTAAAGTGTTCTTTAGTATGACATTTCACCCCAAGTTAAAAATAACAGAACATGAATGTTCTGTTATTTATGATAAAAAAGAAAATTCTTATTTGTATTTTAAATATCCATATAGAAGTTCTTTATGGAATGATTCCAGTCAAATAGAAGCACCTAAAGAAATAAGAAAGATAGTTGAGGATAATATTGCGAAAAAAGGAAAGTATTCTTTGTATTGGAAAACTATAGATGACAAACTTGTTTCTTTAAGCTATGTTAAACATGGTTTAGTAGATACTGTTCCTATTGAAATATATTCCATATATAAACAATGCAATTATGAAATTTCTAAGAATGTAAAATAATATAGTATATCATGAAAAGGTAAAAATTGAAAAATCGTGTGAGTTTGCAAGTAGTAAATTCAACCGTTCTATGAAAATAACTTGTCAAAAAGGGTAAAAATGGTACTTCCTGTCAGTTTTGACATTCCTAACGATGCTGACGAGGAAGATATAAAAAATAACCCGTCAGGCAAATGAATGGTTACGTGATGGACAACCCGTAATTTAAATAATTTCAATATGCTAAATAAAGCTTTAGACATTGCTTATAAGGCTCATTTGGGGCAGACAGACAAGGCTGGCGCTCCTTACATACTTCACCCTATGAGGGTGGCATTACACTGTCAAATAGAAGATGAAAAGATTGTGGCATTGTTGCACGATGTAGTGGAAGATACTCCTATAACATTGGAGGAGCTAAAAGCACAAGGTTTTAGTGATGACGTGTTGGCAGCTTTAAAATGCCTGACCAAAATAAAGGGCGAGGACTACCAAATATTTATCCAGCGTGTAGCGACTAATCCGCTTGCAGTAAAAGTTAAAATACAAGATTTAAAAGACAATATGGATTTATCCCGCTTAGGTGGTAAACCGCATTGGAAAATGGAAACCTATAAAGAGGCTTTAATTTATCTTGCACAATGCCTTGAAAAATCCGAATGTAAATAAATGCGACAACGACAATTTGCTTTTATTTGCACCAAGTTTCCCGAAAACTTTAATCGAAATTTATTCGCAGATAATAAAAAAGGAGTTAGGCAACAGCTTAACTCCTTTATATTTAGTATTTTGTAGTTCTATTTATTAATGCTCATTTCAATACCCCCAGACGCGTACTCTAACCGGGCTGAGCTACACCCCGA
>ULZC01054309.1_pt1 | contig 12021 bp, 9 predicted proteins | sample 1962771 | NCBI WGS metagenome assembly ULZC01 (sample SAMEA4835880, study PRJEB28245) | human gut metagenome | biome: gut microbiome; material: fecal sample | place: Denmark | collected 2008 | reverse complement strand
TCCTATTCTCCAGTTTCTTTCCACCAGAGAATAATTGACGGCAGCAAATGCTTTGCTGCGAGCCTTGCTGACGATGGAGCGCAAGTCGTTGACGAGCATGTTGTCTTCATCGTTATATTTCTTGCTGGGTTCTTTCATGATGCTACTGATTTTAGCTGTTCAAAGTGCAAAGATACGATTTTATATCGAAAAAGCAATCTTTCTCTTCACTTTTTTCGATAAAAAGTTGTAGATAATAATTGTATTTCCAAAAGAAAGTAGTATCTTTGCATCATCGTTTAATATAAAACATAAATATTATGGGTACAGCAGAAACTCAACAGGCATTGGCTTTTGCAACGATGTGCGTCGATCTTACTGCAAAGGCAGAAGGATGCAGTAGGCAAGAAATGTACTTGCGGATGAAAAAGGTTGGACTGATACATGGTCTTACCACAAGACTTGATGCCCTTCATACACAGAGTAAAGATTATGTTGTAGCAGCTTTACAAACTGCACTTCGTCGTCTGGAAACAGCAAATAATTAATAACAATGCGTACGGTTTTTCATGGAGCAACTCGAATAGTGGAATATCCACTTTGTCATATCGGGCGAGATAATCTCGATTTCGGTAAGGGATTTTATGTTACAGACATTCGTGATCAAGCTATCAGTTGGGCAAAAAGAGTTGTGAACTTGGGTTTGCCACAATGGCTAAATATTTATGAACTAGACGAAAATTACATTAAGCAAAATGCTCGTTGTAAAATATTCACGGCTTACGATAATGAATGGCTCAAATTTATAGTAAAAAGTAGAGCTGGAGAGATGCCCTGGAGAGAATATGATTACGTTGAAGGTGGTATTGCCGATGACCGAGTCATTACAACGATAGAAGATTATTTAAATGGAGATATTTCTATGGAATATGCTTTGAAACGATTGTCTGAGCATCAACCGAATAATCAAATATGTATTATCTCTCAAAATATACTTGATGATAGCTTACATTTCATATCTGCGGAGCCGTTAAATGATTTAGCAAGAAAGGAGGTAAAGTCATGTTAAGAGATTCACAGCTTTGGATGAAGATAGGTAGAATATGTACTTTGTTGGCAAAGCGGTTGGATATTTCTCCAGAAAGAGCGTTTGATATTTTTCAAATGAGTAAGACCAACGAACTGCTCCATGATGAACGTTCTTTGCTCTATCTAATGAGTGATTTGTATATTGTTGATGATGTGATTATGGAATTACAATCAGCTGATGGACTTCACAGAATTTATAAGTAGAATTCTTCTAATTTGGAATTCTACGACTATGGCTAATGTATTTGAGGCGTTTGCTGCCATAGTTGTTCTACTAAGATTTTGTTGTTGTACAACTACAAGGTGTAAGGTTGTACAACTATAGGGTGTAAAGTTGTACAACTATAGGGTGTGTTGTTGTACAACAATAAGGTATTGCCACTATAGTCAGCAGATGTGCTGACTGCAGTCGGCAGACCTGCTGAGCCTAGTGACAAACTCCGAGAAGCAGTATTCTCTTACTCAAGAAACCGTATCCGCTACCCCGAGAAACTATCTCCGTTAACCCGAGATGCTATATCCGTAAGTTTATTCAACCATATTCTCTTACTTAATCAACCATATTCTCTGGATTGTTAAAGCAGTTAGGGAATCTTTTAACTTCGATTGTTTCTGTTTGCTATATGATGTGAGTGAACGGTTGAACTCTGCCAATTGTATGCGATTGGTCTCATTTGCCAATCCTGTATGATAAAAGGCAAAGTCATTGTTGAAGGCCTCCCTTACCAGGAAAGTCTTTCCCACTCGTCTGCGCCCATATATGGCAACAAACTTCGACTCATCAGCAATCAACGCTTGATGAAGTGTCTTCAGTTCTTCTTTTCTACCTATTAACATAGTTCAAATAGTTATATTTCTGGGGCAAATATACGAAAAAATAGTGAGATAACGTGCGGAATCTATCTTTTTTAGACACATTCCGCACGTTTAAAGTATATTTTTAACGTTTGTTGCTATAAAAAGTAAAGAAAAGAGTATGCGGAATAGCCCAAATATGAAGCGATATCTAAGAAATGTGCTTTAAACGTGCGGAATCTATCTTTTTTAAGTACATTCCGCACGTTTAAAACACATATTAGCCTATCACATTGCATAGTCGGTTGATGGCTGCATCAAAAGTGGTGAGGTCTTTGGCTCGCTTTCTGATGGCTGCCTTGTAATTATAGATGGTTTGCGTAGAATAGAACAGGAGGGTGGCCAGTTCCTGACCATCCGTAATTCCCAGTCGCATCAGTGCATAGATACGCAGTTCCTTGGTGAGACTGTTTGGGGCAGGGAGAACAATCTGCTTTTCTGGCAACAGCAGTTGGTTGAACTCTTCCACGAAATTCGGATACAAGTCAATGAATGCCTTGTCGAAGCGAATATAGAAGTTGGCTGCCTCTTCTTCTGCCAGCTTGTAGCTGTTGATGGCAGTCAGAAGATCGGCAGTTTGCTTTGCCTTGATTTTGCGGCTTACCAATTTGCGATAATCATCCAGTTTCTTGATATATACGGCACTGATGTCCATAAATAAATGCATATAGGTCTCTCTTCGCTTATTGGTGTTGAGCAGCTTCTGGTTCAGTTCGTCCAAGAGTGTATTTTGGCTTTTTATCTCCCTACGGCTCTTGGCTAGATGCTTGTTCATCTTGAATGCAAAGAAAGCCATGGCAAGGAATCCTAGCGACAGGATACTCACGATGACGAGGGATGCTGTTACGATGCGGTTCTTGCGTACTTCTGCCTGATGGTTCGTTTCTGTGATAAGGGGAAGTATGCGGGAAATCTCTACCATGCGGAGACGGTTGTTGTAGAATTGGGCATCCTCCATGGAGCAATAGAGGTATTTGGCAACCCTCTTTGCATAGGAGGCATCCTTATTATATAGATAGGTGGAAAACTCCTGAAGGGCCAGATTCTCCTTTAGGGGACATATCTGGTCTGAGATGGCTGCTTCTACAATATACTTTTCGTATAAATCCTTTTGGTCGGTATCATAATAATAGCGGGCTATGCAATAAGCCGATGAGGCATACACACGGCTGTTCAGGGGACTGGCAGAAAGCGCCTTCATGTAGAACTGAAGTGTTTTTTTGCTTGTACGCTGCTTAAGATATTCAAACTCTCCTGACAGATAGTAATAAAGAGCGGATTTCTTGTTGCCGATATGCTCAAGAGTCTTGCCTAAATAAAAACGTTTCTTGGCTGACAATCCTTCTTGAAACTCCGACTTGTTGCAGAAAGTTTCCCAGTAGTTATATACCCAAGTCAAGGTATAATAATAGTATTGCAATAACTTAGGTGACATTTTCTCCACATCCATTGCGAGCATTAAGTCTTCTGCCTGGCTGTAGAAACCGCCTGTTGACAGCACTGCCGCACGATTGATTTTATTCAGGTTGATGAAATAATCATCCTGAAGCTGTGCTGCCAGCTGGTAGCCCTTCTTGGCGTATGTCATGGCAGAGTCGTAACGGTAGGTATAATACTCCCTGTAGATTTGGTTATAGAGACTAAGCTGGCTGCGCTTGTCGGAAGTCATGTATAGTTGCTTTTTGAGTCTTAGCAGTTTCGCTTCTTTTCTTTGGGTAAACTTGCTTCGCTGAGCGATGTAACTGTCTAAACGATGGAACAGCTGTTCCTCGTTTACGGAAGAAGCATTTGCCATTAATGGCATAAACATCATTAAGAACCACAATACTACTTTCATAACTATCTTTTTAATTGTTATTGTTACTATCTGATAGGCTATTAGAGTGCCTTATAATTGTATTTTTCTGCAAAGATACTACATTTATTTCTCTTTTTATCATCTACTCTATTAAAAAGTATTAATATCTTTGATAGCTTGATTATTAGAAGGTTATAGACTTAATAAACCTGATATTTATCTACTCATGACCTACACATGATGCCAATGTCTGAAAAATCTCCTTAACTTTGCAACCGCAATCGAATCGCATTCGGTAGCAAGTGAAATCATGTAAAACTAAGAATAAACAACTGTAAGATTATGAACTTAAGAATCCGAACATTTTCTATGGCTTTGGTAGCGATGTCAGCTGCAAGCCAAGTGTATGCACTTCCTTCCGACGAATCTGAAAACAAGGAGAAAAAGGAAGAGCGTAATGTGATGCTCAACGCATCTGATGCCAACAAGCCTCGTGAAATCCAGATAGGATTGCCAAGCGAGGATGTAACCGTATATGAAAACGGTCTTCCTGCCGTTTACTCTTCTTCCGTACACAAACTCTCTGCCCATTGGCGAAGCGATGCCTCACTGAAAGGTACCGACTTGATGACTCCATCTGAGTCTGCCATTGCTACAGGTAATATTGCGTATGCAGTTTCTTCTTTCAGCGAGTTGGGACAGAAAGAGTTCAAAGGTAAGCTCAACTATAAGGCAAACCATTTTGGTATGCAGAATGTAGATCTCAACCTTTCTGGTGGAATTGGTGACAATTGGCTTTATACAGCCAGTATGTATCAGAATTTCGATCCAGGTAGTTTCAAGCTTCGCTTTACTGATTATGCCGACCGTACCCAACTTTATCATTTCGGCATCACTCGCATCTTGAATGATGGAAAAGGACGTATCTCCTTATTATATAAGTATTCCAACAGCAAGAACCCTGGCAATTTTGCCAATGCCGCACCATTTATCTATTCAGGCGACGGCAGTATCAAGAAAATCGATGGCTTTGACCCGGGTATGGACTCATACGTGCAGCGTCAAGGTTCTTTCCAATACTTGAATACAAAGTCAGGAAAGATGGAGACATGGAATATGAGCGATGGCAGTGAGAATCATGCCAACGAAATTGCCCTCATCAGCCAGTATCAGTTTGATAATGGATGGTTGTGGAAATTCAACGCCAAGTATATGAATGCTCCACGTGCCAATTATGTAGATTACGGAGGAAGTACCATCTCTCAGGTGAGCGAGGCTGATGGCTATCAGCTTTCTGATGGGTCTGCCTACAGTGGCTATATAGAAGGTCGTCGCACCTGGTTGCATGTTGGTAAGGTGAGCAATGCGCTTTTGACTACCGAAATCTCTAAGCAGTTGAACAACCATAAGTTAATGATTGGTTTGAACGAGTGGTATTACCATCTCAATTACTATTCGTCTTCGTTCCAGTGGGCAGGCACTGTAGAAGCTTATCCACGCACATTGAGCCAGATGTATGTCAATCCCCTTGATCCTACGCAGACAGCTCATCGTTCTGAGACTTTCGGTTATAATGAGTTGAGTCCAGAATACACCAAGGGTTCAGAGAACAAGTTGGCACTCTACTTTACCGACGAATGGAAGGTAACTTCTAAGTTCAAGGTGTTCTATGGTGGTAGATTGGAGTACTACCGCATGTCTGCCGAGCAGATTTCTACTCCACGTTTCTCTGGATTCCACATGGGCAACTATAATACATATGCCACTGCTGCTGATGGTTCTGTTGTTGCTACCGAGCACAGCATCGAAGCAAAGAACGTAACCAAGGATAAATTGAATTATGCAGCCACCTTGCAGTTGACGTATAACCTTACCCGCCAGTTTGGTCTGACAGCCGATGCTACTATCGCCACCCGTTTCCCACGCATCAGCGAGTATGCAGGAACAGGTCCTACTGAGGAGCAGTATAAGCGAGTAACCATCCCACTGATTCGTGGTGGTATTTTCTACAAGAACGATTGGATTGACCTTTCTTCAATGGTGACCTACATTTCAAAGTCTAACAATATCGACCAGCAGAATCTTACCAAGCCTGGCACTACAGAGGGCAAGACCGTGTTGCTCATCTATAACATCCAGACTTTGGGTTGGACAACTTCGGCAGAAATCAATCCGTTCAAGAACTTCCACATGCATGCGCTCTTCACTTATCAGAAGCCGGTGTATAAGAACTATAATGCGAGCGTAACGTTCAGTGACGGTCAGTCTATGGGTGTGAATGCCAACAACATGATTGTTAAGGAGATTCCTCAGGTTCTTATCGAGTTGGACCCTAAGTATGATATCACCAAAAATCTGAATGCCTGGTTGAGCTTCCGTTACTTCGGTAAGACCTATGCCAACCTTCAGGAGGCACTCTACTTCAATGGTCACTGGGAGACTTTCGGTGGAATCAACTGGAATGTGAACAAGAAGCTGAGCCTTGGCGTGAGTGTCATCAATATCTTCAACGAGAAGGGTGCCAAGGGTACCATTAGCGGCTCTGAGCTGATTACCAAGCAGGAAGCTGGCAAATATGACGGCAAGTACATGAGTGGTAGTTATCTCCGTCCGTTCACGGTTGAATTCTCTGCAGGAATCAAATTCTAAGATAATAACGAAAGAATTATAGCGTTTAATTATAACAAAGCAATCACATAAAAACCAAAGAACGATGAAAAAGGTATTTATGATTATCGCAGCGATGTGCATGACATCTATCATGGCATCTGCTCAAAAGACCATCCGAGTGTCAACCGACAAGACCGACCTCGTGATGCAGGTTTCTCCTAAGGGTCGCCTCTACCAAGTGTATCTGGGTGACAAGTTGAAGAATCCTTCAGATTACAATCATCTGAAGTGGGATGTATATGCGGCTTCTGATGGTTCCGTCTGCCAGCGAGGACATGAGGTTTATGCAACCTCTGGTGCTGAAGATTTCTTCGAGCCGGCAGTGGCAGTGACCCATGCAGATGGTAATATGACTACCTATTTGTATTATCAGTCTTCTGAAGAAAAGGCTATCAGTGGAGGTGTTGAAACCATCATCACTCTTAAGGACAAGGTGTATCCGCTGACCGTGAAGCTCCACTATGCAGCTTACCCTAAGGAGAACGTCATCAAGGCGTGGAGCGAAATCTCTCATAAGGAGAAAGCACCGGTTACGCTTTGGAGATATAGCTCAACAATGCTTTATTTCAAGGCAAACAAGTATTTCGTTACCAATTATCATAGCGACTGGGCTAAGGAAGGCCAGCCTGAAACTTGCCAGTTGACTGCCGGTAAGAAAATTGTTGATACCAAGTTGGGTACTCGTGCAGCCATGCAGGAGGAGCCGTTCTTTGAACTAGGATTTGATGAGCCTGCCAAGGAGAATGAGGGCAAGGTGATGCTTGGAACCATCGGATGGCCTGGCAACTTCCGCTTTACCTTCGAGGTAGATAACGTGGGAGCTCTTCGTGTTATTCCTGCCATCAATCCATACGCCTCTAATTATAAGCTGAAGGCTGGTGAGACGTTCACTACCCCTGAGTTTATCTTTGCCATGAGCGATAATGGTATTGGTGAGGCTTCCCGTAATTTGCACAATTGGGCTCGTCAGTATCAGGTAAACATGGGTATGGAAGATCGCCTTACGCTCTTGAACAACTGGGAGAATACAGGCTTCGACTTCAACCAGCAGAGTCTTGCTGAGTTGATGAAGGATGCCAAGGACTTGGGTGTAGATATGTTCTTGCTTGATGATGGTTGGTTTGCCAACAAGTATCCTCGCAAGGACGACCATGCAGGTCTCGGCGACTGGGAGGCTACCAAGAGCAAGCTGCCTGATGGAATACCAGGATTGGTAAGAGATGCCAAGAAGGCTGGTGTAAAGTTTGGTATTTGGATTGAGCCTGAGATGGTGAATCCTAAGAGTGAACTCTTTGAGAAGCATCCCGACTGGGTGATTATGCAGCCAAAGCGTGATACCTATTATTACCGTAACCAGCTGGTACTTGATATCAGTAATCCTAAGGTACAGGATTATGTATTCGGCATCGTGGATCGTATCATGACGGAGAATCCGGATGTGGCTTACTTCAAGTGGGACTGCAACAGTGTGATTACCAATATCTATTCTCCATATCATAAGGAGAATCAGGGTAATTTCTATATCGATCATGTGCGTGGTATCTACAAGGTGCTTACCCGTATTCATAAGAAGTATCCTAAGTTGCCGATGATGCTCTGCTCTGGCGGTGGCGGCAGAATGGATTATGAGATGCTTAAGTATTTCACCGAGTTCTGGTGTTCAGACGATACGGATCCATACGAGCGCCTCTACATCCAGTGGAGCTTGTCGAAGTTCTTCCCAGCCAAGACCATGGGTTCGCATGTAACCAACTGGAACAAGAATACCAGTGTGAAGTTCCGCACCGATGTTTGCAGTTCATGTAAGTTGGGCTTTGATATCGACCTCAAGTCGCTTTCTGGTGATGAATACAAGTTTGTGCAGAATGCTGTCAAGAACTATGATAGCATGAAGCCGATGATTCTCGAGGGCGACCAGTATCGCCTGGTTTCTCCTTACGAAGGCAACCATTGTGCCATTAACTATGTAAGTAAGGACAAGCAGCGTGCCGTTCTCTTTGCATACGACTTGCATCCACGCTACAAGGAGCCTGTGATGAATGTGAAGATGCAGGGATTGGATGCCGATAAGGTTTATACCGTAAAGGAGACCAATCTGATGCCTGGCAAGGAATCTGATTTGGAGTGCAATGGCAAGCAGTACAGCGGTGACTATCTGATGAAGGTCGGCTTGAATGTATTCAGCCAGACCGATGGAACGAGCCACGTATTGGTATTAGAATAACGTATCAACTATTCATAATAAAAACGAAAAGCAGCAAAGTCTATAATAGGCTTGCTGCTTTTTTAGGTTTCTGTATTTCTTATCCCTAATGATTTTACTTGTTTAGCGGTCTTGCCACAAACTCAGTATGAAGGGTCTCCATCGGATGCTCCTTCAGATTGATGAGGATGTTTGGCGTATTGCCGTTGGCGATGATTACCTTGATGCCGGCATTGGCTACGTCGTGAGCGGTTTTTACTTTCGATGTCATGCCGCCTCTGCCGTGACTGCTCTTGCTGGCAAGGATGTACTCGCTGATGTCGCGGTCGTAATAAACCGACGGGATGATGCGGGTGGTAGGCTCGCTTGGGTCACCATTGTAGATGCCATCCACATTACTTAATAGAATCAATGTGTCGGCATTCATCATCTTGGCAATCAAGCCAGACAACTCATCGTTATCCGTAAACATCAGCTCGGTGATGCACACGGTATCGTTCTCGTTGACGATAGGGAGCACGTTGTTTTCCAGCATCACCTGCATGCAGGCCTCCTGGTTCTTGTACTGCTCTTCGGCACCGAAATTCTCCTTCATGGTCAATACCTGACCAATCTTTATCTTATATTCACGGAAAAGGTTGTAATAGAGACCAACGAGTTTCACCTGTCCGATGGCAGAGAACAGCTGGCGTTGCTCCACGCTGTCCAAATGATGGTCAACGTGCAGTTCAGCTCTTCCGGCAGCCACGGCACCAGAAGATACCAGAATCACCTCATAGTCGTGCTTTCTGAGCCAGACAATCTGATCCACAATCGCCGACATTCTCGTTACATCCAGTTTCCCGTCTTCTCGGGTCAGCACGTTGCTGCCCACCTTTACTACGATTCTTTTTCCCATTTTATGCCGATATTTATTTGGAGCAAGGAATCTGTTGTTTCAAATTCCTTGCCCCTTCAATCATTATTTCTTTTTATTGTCTTTTTCTCGAATCTCTACTCTTCGAATCTTGCCCGAGATGGTCTTTGGCAATTCATCTACGAATTCGATGATGCGAGGATATTTGTAAGGGGCAGTCTCATGCTTTACATGATCCTGCAACTTCTTGATGAGGTCAGGGCCCGCCATACTCTTGTATTCATCCTTCAGTACGACGGTTGCCTTGACAACCATGCCGCGGATTGGGTCTGGCACACCGGTGATGGCGCACTCTACTACGGCAGGATGAGTCATCAGGGCATTCTCTACCTCGAAAGGACCGATACGGTAACCCGAGCTCTTGATTACGTCGTCGATTCTGCCCTCAAACCAGAAGTAGCCTTCCTCATCACGCCAGGCCATATCGCCCGTGTGATAGTAACCATCATGCCAAACCGATTTGGTCTGCTTTTCATCACGATAGTAATATTTGAAGAGGCCGATAGGCTTGTCGTCACCGATGCGGATGCAAATCTCGCCCTTTTCACCATCCTCGCATTCCGTCATGTCTGGGCGAAGGATGTGAACATCATATTGTGGGTTTGGCTTGCCCATGCTTCCTGGCTTTGGCTTGATCCAAGGGAAGGTACCCAAAGTCATGGTGGTCTCAGTCTGTCCGAAGCCCTCGTAAATCTGAACACCAGTAAGTTTCTGGAAGGTCTCTGCCACGGATGGGTTCATTGCTTCACCCGCTGTGGTGCAGTATTCAAGACTGCTGAGGTCATACTTAGAGAAATCTTCCTGAATCATGAAGCGATAGATGGTAGGAGGGGCACAGAAAGAGGTGATATGATACTTCTCAATCTGGCGCATGATCTTATCCGCCGTAAACTTCTCGTGATCGAAGACGAAGACGGTGGCTCCGGCAAACCATTGTCCGTAGAGCTTACCCCATACAGCCTTGCCCCAACCGGTATCGGCTACGGTAAGGTGGATGGAGTTCTCGTGGAGATTGTGCCAATATACACCCGTGGTCAGATGACCGAGGGCATAGAGGTGATCGTGTGCCACCATCTTTGGCTCGCCAGTGGTTCCCGATGTGAAGTACATCAGCAGGGTATCCTCATTAGAGTTAACATGCTCCGGACGAACGAAAGGAGCGCATTCGTTCCATTCCTTCATCCAGTCGTGGAAACCTTCAGGGATATCCGGACCGATACTGATCAATGTCTTGACAGTCGGACTCTCTGGCATTGCCTGATTAACCTGCTCTACCACGTAATCATCGCCGCAGCAGATGATAGCCTTCACGCTTGCTGCATTGTTGCGGTAAATGATGTCGTGCTTGGTAAGCATGTGGGTAGCAGGGATGGCTACGGCACCCAACTTGTGGAGACCGAGCATGGCGAGCCACCACTGATAGTGACGCTTCAGAATCAGCATCACCTTATCATCGTGACCGATGCCGAGACTCTGGAAGTAAGCGGCAGCCTTGTCGCTCTGCTCCTTCAGGTCCTTGTATGTAAAACGGATTTCTTCGCCACGTTCACTTGCCCAAAGCAGCGCCACGTGGTCTGGCTTGATCTTTGCCCATTCGTCCATCACGTCGTAGGCAAAGTTGAAATCTTCTGGTATGATAAACTCCAGATGCTCCTTGAAGTCTTGCTCTGAAGTGAATTTTGTCTGTTTTAGAAATCTCTCGATCATAGTTACTCTTCTAGATAATTATACAAAGGAACTTGGCTGGCTCATTGTTGAGTGAGCGGAAGCAATGCGACTTTCTACTGTCGAAGTAGATGCTGTCGCCTGGGTTCAGCACCATCACCTTTTCTTCGATGGTTACTTCGAGCTGTCCCTCAATCACATAATCATATTCCTGTCCGTCGTGTCCGTTCTTGTTTGGCTTCTTGTCGCCTGGCAACGGATCTACCTGTACCATGAACGGATTCACCTTTCTATCCTTGAATCCTACGGCAAGGCTCTGGTATTTATACTGGTTGTTGCGGTCAATCTCCGGTCCCTGTCCCTTGCGGGTAACGTAGTATCCCTTCATGCGAGGTTCCTCGCCGAAGAGCAATACGTCAAGGTCAATGCCGTATCGCTTAGAGATTTTTGACAGGCGATAAACAGAAGGATCCGCCTCACCGGATTCTATCTTGAGGTAATGATCAAGACTGATTTCGCACAGTTCTGCAATTTCCTCGGCAGGAATATTGAGAACCTCGCGGAGACCTTTCAGCCTTTCACCGATTTGTTTGATTGCTTCGTCCATAAAATATTCTTTTTATTGTTTGCTTGATAATACATCGAACAGTTGCTGATGGGCAATTTCGAAATGTAAGCGCAAAGATACGAAAAATATTTAAAACGGCTCAAAAAACTTTCGTTTTTATAACTCTTTGTGCTTATAAAAACGAAAATGCTGCACAAATAAAGTAATCTGTGCAGCATTCATTGTATCATTTTCTTATTTTTTTCCTGCCAATAAACCATTGATCACTGCGCTGGTAC
>ULZC01060042.1_pt1 | contig 12619 bp, 9 predicted proteins | sample 1962771 | NCBI WGS metagenome assembly ULZC01 (sample SAMEA4835880, study PRJEB28245) | human gut metagenome | biome: gut microbiome; material: fecal sample | place: Denmark | collected 2008 | reverse complement strand
GAGTTACACCACTCTCTTTCAACAGATTTCCGAAGAACAGCATTCCTAATAATGGCAAACCGGATGGAACGATGAAGGTGGTGAGAAGCAGACCGATGATAGGGAAGAGAATCTTTTCGGTCTGTGAAACCTGACGTGCCGGTTTCATCTTGATGACGCGCTCTTTCTTGGTTGTAAGCAGTCGCATCAAAGGTGGCTGGATTACAGGCACCAGTGCCATGTAAGAGTAGGCGCAAACAGCAATGGCTCCCATGAGGTTCGGACTCAGTTTGCTGCTCAGGAAGATGGCGGTCGGTCCGTCTGCTCCTCCGATAATGGCAATGCCAGCTGCCTGGTTAGGTTCGAATCCCAGAGCCAGTGCAATCATGTAGGCGCCGAAGATTCCAAATTGGGCAGCGGCTCCAATCAGGATGAGCTTTGGGTTGGAAATGAGCGCAGAGAAGTCGGTCATGGCTCCAATGCCCAGGAATACGAGTGGCGGGTACCAGCCCTGTTTCACTCCCTGGTAGAAGATGTTCAGAACGGAGTTGTCTTCGTATAAACCTATTTCGAGTCCTGCATCGGCACGGAATGGAATGTTGCCAAGAATGATTCCCAATCCGATAGGAACCAGGAGCAGCGGCTCAAAATCTTTCTTGATGGCGAGCCAGATAAAGAGTGCTCCCACCAGAATCATAATGAGGTTTCCTGCCGAGGCGTTGGCAAAGCCCGTAAAGGTAAGAAACTCATTGAAGTTTTGTATGATGAAATCCATAATTTACTTTGAACTTTGAAAGTTAGACATTGATTTACTTTGAACTTTGAAAGTTGAACATTGAACTTTATGATTAGTCTTTTGAATCATTAGCTTTTTGTCTAAACAGCTTATTACGCAATCGTAACAAGCGTGTCTCCTTCCATTACTGCGTCTCCCTTGTTCACGTTGATGCTGGTAATGGTTCCCGAAGTTTCTGCATCGATGTTGTTCTGCATCTTCATGGCTTCGAGAACGACAACAGTATCGCCTGTGTTCACCTTGTCACCGACTTTCACCTTGATTTCGTTGATAGTGCCAGGCAGAGGGGCAACAACTGGTTTGCCTGCAGCAGGAGTTGCCTGTTTGCTTGATGAAGCAGAATCAGAACTTGCTGCAGAACTGGAACCTGCAGCAGAACCTGCGCTTGCAACAGAGCTGGCAGAAATGTTGTTTTGTCCATCACTTAACTTTACTTTCTGCTTACTGCTCTTAACCGGCTGTTTCATTTCCACTTCGAATGGAATTCCATTCACGGTTACATTGGCGATATTGCCTTCAATATCCTGTATTTCAACGACGTAATCTACGCCTTTAACCTTATATTCGTACTTTGCCATAGTTTCTATATTTTAACGTTGTTATTGTTGTTGTTGAATTTCGGAGCATTCCATCTGGTCTGTTTTGGCTTGATGGTGATAATGCCTGGTTCTACATCATGAACATCTTCCAGATATTCCTGTAGTGCAAGGGAGATGACTGCCATGTAAATCTCCTTATCAATACCCTTGGTTTCTAAACCATCTTTCAGAATCACGTTGGTCTTATGACTGAGGTCATGAGTAACCTCGATGGTCTTCTTTCCTGTCTTATATAATAAGGTGGCGTGCTTCTCAGTAGCACGGGCGATGCGCTGTTTATGTTTCATGTAGGCTCCGAAAACCCAGAACACGATGAAGAGGAGAGCAAGGCAGGCAAATACGATTCCCATTGAAAGTACGGCGATTCCTATTCCGTATGGGTCGCTTTTCTTCAATTGCTGGGCTTTACTCAAACCTGTGTTTTGAGGCAGATAGCCTGGAGTTACTGATCCGGCAATGGCTTTCTCCCATGTCTTGAAGTCCTTACTCAGTTCAAAACTCTCATCGGCAGCCAACACTGGCACGCTTACGGAATCTATCAGGTCAACGGCATTTCCGTCATAGAGTGCTATCCAGTTGGACATCTTTTCCTGTAAAATAAGATTGAGATGAAAAGGTCCCGAGTTGGAAGAATTCTTTGCCTTCCAATGTTGTCCGTTCCTGCCATTCTGGTACCAGGAACTGCTGTCGAAGATAACGATGCTCTTCTTGCCTCCCAGTGTGGTTCGTGGTTCATTGTTAGGCAATGGACACATCAACTGTCGGCGAGCTTCAGGCGACATTTTCTTGTCGAGAACCCTTCGGTCGGTGGTTAGGAACATACCACGCACATTATACGTGGTAAAGGAGGAATTGCTCAATTCCACCCATGGTTTGTGCTGCCCGTACTCATCTACAAGATTGGTACGGTTGTCGGTCATCACCTCCGTAATACGGATACTTTTGGCTCCTTGACTCCAAGCGGGCAAGGACGTGATGACTAGCATGGTTATCAGAAATCCCAATTTCTTCATACGCTTACTAACGTTTATAGGGTTATTGTTTCATATTTCGAAAAAATCTGCATCATATAGGAACGATAGCTGTTCCTAGAAGATTCATTAGGTTTGTTTCTTGTGCTCAAAGGTACGAAGAATTTCTGAAAAGACAACAAAAAAGGTGCACAATTTTTAGTCATTGTGCACCTCTTTTATAATTTATAACTATTTCCAGTTGTTTTGTTAACTTTTGTAAGTCTTACGCTCCGCAGAAGAACAGCACCACAATCTGGGCTGTAAAGATACGGAGGAACATGCTCAAAGGATAAACTGTAGAGTAACCTACAGCTGGAGCCTCCTTAGAGCAAGAAGCATTTGCATAAGCCAATGCAGGAGGGTCTGTGTAAGTACCGGCGAGCATACCCATGATGGTGAAGTAGTTGAACTTAAACTTCAGGCGGGCAATTGTACCGATGATGAGGATAGGAATAACGGTGATGAGGAAACCGCATCCCACATATTTCAAACCGTCACCCTGTACTACTGTGTCCCAGAATCCGGCACCAGCCTTGATTCCCACACTCGCCAGGAAGAGTACAAGTCCTATTTCTCGTAGCATCATATTAGCCGAAGTCGTCGTATAAGTTACCAGCTTCATGCGATAGCCGAAACGACCGATGAGGATGGCGATGATCAGCGGACCTCCGGCAATACCCAACTTCAAAGGCACCGGCATTCCCGGAATGGCAAATGGGAGAGAACCGAAGATAATACCTACCATAATGCCTACGAAGATAGTGGCAATGTTAGGCGCATCGAGGCGCTTTACAGAGTTACCCATGATTTCAGCCACACGGTTCACATTCTCTTCAGGACCTACAACCAGAATCTTATCACCTACGTGGAAGTGGTGGTTTCTGCCTGCAAAAATGTCCATTCCCTGACGGGAAATACGGGTTACGTTAACGCCGTATACGCTGGAGAAGTGCATCTTACCCAAGGTCTTACCGTTCATTTCCGGACGGGTAACGATGATACGGCGAGAAACAAAGTGCTGTACTTCATCCTTCTCGCGGTCCCATTCAGCTTCAACCTCTGGTCCGATAAAAGCCTTGATGGCTTCAGCATCAGCCTCTGCACATACAACGAGCAATTCGTCTCCAACCTCAAACTTAGTCTTGCTGTTAGGAATGCTCACCTCGCCATTGTGGAGCAGTCGTGAACATACAATGTCACGGTTCAAGAACTCAGAAACTTCTCTCAGCGTTCTGCCTGTAATATAAGCATTTTCCACGCGCAAGTGCATGTTATGGGCCTTAGCGTGTGGGTTGGCAGCATCTTCTTCGTTAAGCTGTTCTTCCTCATCAGCAGTATTAATCTTACAGATGTACTTGATAAGGATAGTAGCACCAATAATGCCCACCACACCAAGAGGATAAGCACAAGCATAACCGTTGGCAATACTTGGAGCACCATTAGGGAAGACGCTGAGCAAAGCCTCGTTGGCAGCACCAAGACCCGGAGTATTGGTAACCGCACCATAGAGAGTACCTACCATCATAGGCAGGTTGTTAGGGTTGCTCGTATCAAAGAAGAGATAATAGCAACCAAACATCACGAGGATGTTGAGCAGAATTGCGCTAGCCGAAAGCATGTTGAGCGTAACACCACCTTTCTTGAAACTCTCGAAGAAGCCAGGTCCTACCTGGAGACCAATCATGAAGACGAAGAGGATCAAGCCGAAGTCTTGTACGAAAGTGAGAATTTCCTTTGGACCGGTGAAGCCAACGTGGCCAGCCAAAATACCTGCGAAGAGAACGAAGGTGACGCCTAACGAAATGCCGCCAATCTTTAGCTTTCCGAGGTAAACACCAATAGCTATCACGATAGCGTAGAGTAGGGCGATGTGAGCCACCGACTCGGTATTGGTGAAGAGATTAACAATCCAATCCATGTATTCGTTTTAAAATCAGAAAATTATATTCCTGTAGTTTACCAAATTATTTTAGAATTTATGTTTTCTGTTGCTTGTTTTAAATGAAAGATACAGTTCTGTTTATAGAGAGAATCTGTAGATTATTAGGGATTCAATTAAAACTGAAAATTGGAGGACATCACATAGGATGCCCTCCAACCTATTTTTTCTTGTAAAAAATCAAGCCCTTTTTTCAAATGGCTTTCTTTTTGACATGAGATTACTTCTCGATAGCTGCTACACCTGGCAATACCTTACCCTCGATAGCCTCGAGGAGAGCACCACCACCTGTAGAGATGTAAGATACCTGATCAGCCAAACCGAACTTGTTGATACAAGCTACAGAGTCACCACCACCGATGAGTGAGAATGCACCTTCCTTAGTAGCCTCAGCGATTGCGTCAGCAATAGCCTTAGAACCACCAGCGAAGTTGTCGAACTCGAATACACCTGCAGGACCGTTCCAGAGGATAGTCTTGGCACCCTTGATGGCAGCTGCGAAAGCCTTGCGAGTCTCAGGACCTGCGTCCATACCCTCCCAACCGTCAGGGATGTTGTTAGATGGGCAAACCTGAGTATTGCAGTCGTTCTTGAAGTCGTCACCGCAGATAGAGTCTGTGCCGAGTACGAGGTTTACACCATTCTCCTTAGCCTTCTTGATTACGTCGAGAGCAACGTCGAGCTTGTCATCCTCGCAGATAGACATACCGATCTTGCCGCCGAGAGCCTTAGAGAATGTATAAGTCATACCACCGCAGAGAATCAGATTGTCAACCTTAGTCAACAGGTTCTCGATGATACCGATCTTAGTAGAAACCTTAGAACCACCCATGATAGCTGTGAATGGGCGCTTGATGTTGCCGAGAACTGCGTCAACAGCCTTAACTTCCTTCTCCATCAAGAAGCCGAGCATCTTGTGATCCTTGTCGAAAGAATCAGCGATGACAGCTGTAGAAGCGTGCTTGCGGTGAGCTGTACCGAATGCGTCCATTACATATACGTCAGCGTAAGAAGCCAACTTGGCAGCGAACTTCTTCTGACGCTCCTTCATCTCAGCCTTAGCAGCATCGAATTCTGGAGTACCCTTCTCAACGCCAACTGGCTTGCCTTCCTCTTCAGGATAGAAGCGGAGGTTCTCGAGCAAGAGAGCCTCACCTGGCTTCAAGGCAGCTGCCTCAGCATCAGCGTTACCGCAGTCCTTAGCGAACTTAACGTCTACGCCGAGAGCGTCTGATACGTTCTTAACAATCTGAGAGAGAGAAAGCTCTGGTTTAACCTTGCCCTTTGGCTTACCCATGTGGCTCATCATAATGAGCGCACCGCCGTCTGCAAGTACCTTCTTCAATGTAGGAAGGGCACCGCGGATACGAGTGTCGTCTGTTACATTACCATTTTCATCCAATGGCACGTTGAAGTCAACGCGCACGATTGCCTTGTGACCGGCAAAGTTAAAATCTTCAATTTTCATTTTACCTAAATTTTATTTAGTTTATGTACTAATTTATTGTTCTAAACCTTTCTGCTGGTTTCAAAAACCGAAGGCAAAGATACAAATTATATTTGAATCAGCAAAATATAGTAGCGGTTTTTATGATTTTTAGTAGATGAAATCGTCTGTTTGCTATATCGGGTTTGCAAAATTCGTGTTTTGCGCTTCCTTCTGCCTGATTTGTTAAACAAAATGGAGAGAAATGAAATATATTCTTAACAAATTACTTTTTTTTTGGATTTTTCGATAATAAATAGTACCTTTGTGCGCAGTTAAAACGTTATTACATATAAATGAGATAAAATGGCGAAAGATAAGATTGCTTTTGTGTGCAGCAATTGCGGACAGGAAAGTGCCAAATGGATGGGCAAATGTCCTAGCTGCGGACAATGGAATACATTTAAGGAAATTCGTATTGCTGCTGATTCCGGATCGCAGGCTGCGAAGAATGCCGGAATGACCATGCGTCATGGTGGGGCTGCCACGATGTTTGGCGGGCAGCACAGCGAGCATGATGCTGCGCCGATGAAGCTTCGCGATATTTCTGCGATTGATGAACCGCGCATCGATATGAGGGACGAGGAGCTGAACCGTGTGCTGGGTGGCGGAATGGTTCCTGGCAGCATTACGCTCCTGGGCGGTGAACCGGGAATCGGTAAGAGTACGCTCACCTTGCAGACTATTCTGAACATGACTGACCGCCGCATCCTGTATGTGAGCGGAGAGGAGAGTGCCCATCAGATTAAACTCCGTGCCGACCGGTTGGCTAAAGGACAGGCGATGCTCAGAGAGGGTTCTTCTGCGGACACTCTGAAAACGGCTTCTCTTTCATCAGAAGGAGCCTTTGATCATATTACGGTTCTCTGCGAAACGCAGTTGGAGAAAATCTTCAGCCATATTCAGGAAGTGGCTCCTCAGCTGATAGTTATAGATTCTATCCAAACTATTGCTACGGAAGAAGTAGACAGTTCGCCGGGTTCTGTTTCCCAAGTTCGCGAGTGTGCAGCCTCCCTGCTCCGATTTGCCAAGACGAGTGGCATTCCGGTTATTCTGATAGGACATATTAATAAGGAGGGAACGCTTGCCGGACCAAAGATTCTGGAGCACATCGTAGATACGGTGATTCAGTTTGAGGGCGACCAGCATTACATGTACCGCATCCTGAGAAGCATCAAAAACCGTTTCGGAAGTACTTCTGAGTTGGGAATCTATGAGATGATGCAAGGCGGACTCCGACAGGTGAGCAATCCTTCAGAGTTGCTGCTTACTGAAGATCATGACGGGCTTTCAGGTGTTGCCATCAGCGCAGCCATCGAGGGTGTCCGTCCGTTCCTGGTGGAGACGCAGGCTTTGGTTTCAACAGCTGCCTATGGAACTCCGCAGCGTTCGGCAACGGGTTTTGACCAGCGCCGTTTGAACATGCTCCTGGCGGTTCTAGAGAAACGTGTGGGGTTCAAGCTGATGCAGAAGGACGTGTTCCTGAATATTGCCGGTGGATTGAGAGTAACCGATCCTGCCATGGACTTGAGTGTGTTGGCAGCCGTATTGAGCAGCAATGTTGACACGCCTATCGAGCAAGGTTGGTGTATGGCAGGCGAGGTAGGTCTGAGCGGTGAGGTTCGTCCGGTGAGCCGTATCGAGCAGCGTATTGCTGAGGCCGAGAAACTGGGATTCCAGCACATCATCATTCCGAAGTACAACAATCATGGTTTCGACCATAAGAAATATAAGATAGAAATTCATCCCGTAAGGAAGGTGGAAGAAGCATTCCGCTGCCTGTTCGGGTGAAGTAATAGTAATCAAACAGTTCAAATTTCAAAATTCAAAGTTCAAAGTAAAATGAAGGATTCAGTAATCATTGTGAGCGGCGGCATGGATAGCATCACGCTGCTCTATGACAAGAAGGACGAGATAGCCCTGGGTATCAGTTTTAACTATGGAAGTAATCATAACGAGCGTGAAATTCCTTTCGCCAAGATGCATTGTGAGCGTTTGGGAATCAAGCATATTACGATAGATTTGGGTTTCATGCATCAGTATTTCAAGAGTTCTCTTCTTGAAGGTGCCGATGCGATTCCTGAAGGTCATTATGCTGATGATAATATGAAGAGTACGGTGGTTCCTTTCCGTAATGGAATCATGCTGAGCATTGCCATCGGCATTGCTGAGAGTAATAATCTGAAGAAAGTTTTCATCGCTAACCATGGTGGCGATCATACGATTTACCCAGACTGCCGTCCGGAGTTTATCAAGGCGATAGATGAGGCTGCTGAAGCAGGAACGTTCGTTGATGTGCGCGTGGTGGCTCCTTATACGAATATTACCAAAGGGCAGATTGCGGAGATAGGTAAGAAGTTGGGCATTGATTATGCTGAAACCTGGAGCTGCTATAAGGGTGGTGAGAAGCATTGTGGCAAATGCGGAACTTGCGTTGAGCGCAAGGAGGCTTTGGCCGAGGCGGGTATTGAGGATACTACCGAGTATGAAGAATAAGGATAACGACGAATCAGGCGTTCTTCGTTCCCTATATATATAATAAGGTGTAATCAGAATAAATATAATAAAAGAAAAATGAAAACAGCGATTTTATCTGCGGCTCTGATGCTTGCATCAACCGTTGCAATGGCTCAGAAGAGCAACTTCCAGTTGAAGGTGGATTTGAAGAATTTCAATTCCGATTCTGTACTTGTTTACAAGGGCAGAAATGTTAAGATGGATACGGTTTTGGTGAAGAATGGCAAGTTTACCTATTCTGCAAACCTTGATAAGGCAGCCGGATACGTTTTCCTCTCACCTGAAGCTTATCGTGGTGCTGGTCAGTTTATGTTCAACCTGCCTTGTGTTCCTGGCGAGAAGGCTGAAGTTAAGGGCGATGCAAAGACCCGCTTTGATATTTCGGGTTCTAAGTTCTATCAGCAGTATCATGAAGTAGATGTTCTGCTGGAAAATGCTAATAAGGAGTTGAGAGATTACGAAGCTTCCCTGAACCAGAGAATCAAGAATGGTGAGACCCAGCAGACCATCATGGCAGAGTATGAGCAGAAGGCTCCTGCCCTGCAAAAGGCAAAGGACGATAAGATTTTCGATTTCGTAAAACAGCATCCTGATTATGAGGCTTGTGCTACTATCATAGAGCAGTTTGATGATGTCAGCAAGATGGAGAAACTGCTGGGCTTGCTCTCTGAGAATGTGAAGAACGGCAGAATGAAGGCTTTCTACCAGCCAATGATTGATATGGCTAAGAAGCGTGCTGAGGCTGAGGAGAAGGCTAAGAAGGTGCAGGCTGCCGGTGTTGAGGCTCCTGACTTCACGCTGAAGGATATTAAAGGAAATGATTTCAAGCTTTCCAGCCTTCGCGGTAAGATTGTAGTTCTCGATTTCTGGGGTTCATGGTGCGGATGGTGCATCAAGGGAATGCCTAAGATGAAGGAGTATTACGAGAAGTACAAGGGTAAGTTTGAAATTCTTGGTGTAGATTGTAATGATACAGAGGCTAAGTGGAAGGCTGCTGTTGAGAAGCACCAGTTGCCATGGATTCATGTTTACAATCCGAAGGACAGCAAGGTTCTCAGCGATTACGCTGTTCAGGGCTTCCCTACAAAGATTGTGATTGATGCTAACGGTAAGATTATCAAGACCATCGTTGGCGAGGATCCTGCTTTCTACACATTGCTTGATGAAGTGTTAAGCAAGTAATGTTAACAAAAAACAATGTCGCCCTGTAAGTGCAAAATTACATTTGCTCTTACAGGGCGATTTTTGTTTGTTCAGTATTTTATTTCTTTTTCTTCTTCAATTCCAGTTTCGGAATCTTGATTTTCTGTCCGGCTTTTACGGTGCTTGTGCCATTCAGGGCTTCTACGTAGCATTCCATGCCGGAACCTAAATAGCGGGTGCTGATCTGTTCGAGGGTCTGACCGGCGCCAACCGTAACAGTCTGGGCAACTCCTATGATTCGGTAAGCTCCCGTGCGTACGCGAGCATCCTTATCATACTGGGATGATGCTATTTTCGAAGCAGCCTTTTCTTCGGCTTTATCTTTAGCCTTTTCTTTCGCTTCAGCCTTAGCCTTTGCTTCAGCCTGCTTAGCCTTTTCTGCGTTAGCACTTTCCTCATCCGAATTTTCAGCCAGTTTTACTGCTTCTGCAGTTTTAGCCATACGGATGCTGTCTTCCATCGCTTTCTGGCGGAGTTTCTGTTCCTGAGAGAGTGGGGCGGCAGCTGGTTTGGCTGGGACTTTCTTGGCTGGAGCCTGATGATACTGGTTTAGCTGCATGGCTAGATGATCGCGCTGGGCAGTCATCTGACCATAGTTGAAGGCAAACCATCCCATTCCGCCAATCAAAGCTACTACGATGAGACAGACTGCAACGACCAGATAGCGAGGAATAACAATATGATGAGAATTGGAAGATTCTTCTTCCTCCTCTTCTTCTTCAGATTCATCTGATGCAGGTACTGCAGGTTCAACAACTGCTTTCAGGGCTTGCTGTTGCTGGGCTAATTCAAGCTTCTCTTGCTCCAGTCTTTCCTGCTCCAGTCTTTCTTGCTCCAGTCTTTCCTGTTCAAGTCTTTCTTGCTCAAGTCTTTCCTGTTCCAGTCTTTCCTGCTCTTGCTTTTCTTTTTCAAGCTTTTCTTTCTGTATTCTTTCCTGCTCCAGTTGGGCTTGTTTTAATCTTTCCAGTTTAGCTTGTTCAATAGCAATTTGCTTTGCCAGTTCGTCTTCGTCTTCTTTTTCCTTTTCAGATCCGATTACGACAACCTCCGGATTTGGAGTTGCAGTTTTTTCTTCGTCCAGAAAATCGATTACTTGTGCAGGAGCATCTTCTGTCTGTTCTTCTCCAAACTTCTCATCTATTTCATCGAAATCTACGCCGTCATTTACCACCACCGTTTCAAATTGGGCGAATGGCTTGTTCACGATTTCTTTCAGGATGTTGTCAGGCGTGAAGGTGAGTTTGTCTCTGCCTTCAATGGTGAAGCGCTCGCCCGTGTTCACATTGATGCTTTCACGGTCTTTCGTGGCCTGTACCTTAAAGGTGCCCAGCCATTTTATCTTCACCTGCTTGTCGGCTTCGAGTCCCTGGTTGCACACATCAAACATCTTCCGGATGAAGAGTTCTGCTTCCACCTGGCTCAGACCGCTCTTATCTGCCAGCAGTTTTCCGAGTGTATTTAAACTGAATTTGCTCATTGCTCATCCCCTCCATTCTTTAGTTTTTCCTTGACCGAAGCAACCGGTCGGAAACCCAACACCAACTTAGGCGGCACCAGCTGGCGCTTCTTGGTAGTAGGATTAACCACCACTCGCTCCATGCGCTTCTTCACTTCGAAGGTGCCAAAATTGGGGATAGAGACAGCTTCTCCATCCTCAAACTCGGCAATCATAGCGTCTATCGCCTTGCGCACCAACTTCTGGGTGTCTTCCTGCGAATAGCCGGTTTGCTGAGCCAGTTCAGCGATGTATTCCTTATTGTTCATATTTATTTAATATGTAGTCAAAATTTCTTAAACTCCAGGCTATGGGGGAGAGAATGATTATTTCACCACCTTGCCATAGAGGTCAAATTCCTCGCTTGCAGTAATTTCTACCTGATAGAAACAACCCACGCGCAGACGCTTCTCATCGGCACGGATCAGAACCTCAGGGTCTACTTCCGGAGAGCAGAACTCTGTTCGTCCGATGTAGTAATCGCCTTCCTTGCGGTCGATGATAACAGTCATGATTTTGCCCACTTTATCAGCCTCAATCTCAGAACTGATGTCTTGCTGCAGAATCATCAGTTCGTCCAGTCGGCGCTGCTTTACTTCGGCAGGCACATTGTCTTCGTAGTGGGTGGCGCTGTAGGTTCCTTCTTCCTCAGAGTAGGCAAAGGCGCCCATACGCTCAAATCTCTGTTCGCGTACAAAGTCGAGGAGCTCGTGGAAATCCTCATCTGTCTCGCCTGGGAAACCAACCATCAGCGTAGTGCGGATGTGAATGCCTGGCACGCGTTCGCGGATGGCCTTCAGCAGATTGATGGTTTCCTGTTTCGTTACGTGGCGATGCATGCTGGTGAGCATGTGGTCGCTGATGTGCTGGAGGGCAATGTCGAGATATTTGCATACGTTTGGCTTCTCGCGCATCACGTCCAGAAGATCCATAGGGAACTGGTTTGGATAAGCGTAATGCAGGCGAATCCATTTCACGCCCGGAATATCAGCCATCTCGCTGATGAGTTCGGTAATATGATGCTTGCCGTCAATATCTACGCCGTAGTAGGTGAGTTCCTGAGCGATAATCTGAAACTCCTTCACGCCTTCTGCCACCAGTTCGCGCACCTCCTGCAGAATCTCTTCCTTCGGACGGGAAACGTGCTTGCCGGTGATGATAGGAATGGCGCAGTAGGCACAGTGGCGGTTGCAGCCCTCTGCTATCTTGATGTAGGCATAATGGCGCGGAGTGGTGAGATGACGCTGGCCGTTGCAGGATGAAACTTCCGCTTTGCCGAGTTCCTGCAGAAGCTGCTTGTAGTTGAATTTGCCGTAGAACTTATCCACTTCGGGCATTTCTTCTTCCAGTTCCTTCTGGTAGCGCTGCGAGAGGCAGCCCATTACGTAGAGCTTTCTGAGTCGGCCTTCTTCCTTAGCCTGGATAAACTCCAGGATGGTGTCGATGCTTTCCTGCTTTGCATCCTCGATGAATCCGCACGTATTGATGACGGCTATCTCGCCCTGAGGGCGCTTGGAATCGTTAACGCAATGGTAGCCGTTTGCCTCAAACTGCTTCATCAGCAACTCGCTGTCTACGAGATTCTTCGAGCA
>ULZC01017210.1_pt1 | contig 12983 bp, 10 predicted proteins | sample 1962771 | NCBI WGS metagenome assembly ULZC01 (sample SAMEA4835880, study PRJEB28245) | human gut metagenome | biome: gut microbiome; material: fecal sample | place: Denmark | collected 2008 | reverse complement strand
CATGGTCAAGCGGTTAAGACATCGCCCTTTCACGGCGGTAACAGGGGTCCGAATCCCCTTGGGGTCATTTAACTAAATATGGCGACATAGCCAAGCGGTAAGGCAAAGGTCTGCAACACCTCTATCACCGGTTCGATTCCGGTTGTCGCCTCTCTCAAGAATCACAGAAATGTGGTTCTTTTTTTGTCTGAAATATGCCCTTTTCATATTGAGGTCAATATGGTACTATGTATAAGGAAAAAATTTGACAGGATAAAGACATGAATTATATTGTATTTGATCTGGAGTGGAACCAGAGCGCGGAGGGGAAAGAATGCTCTGTGGAGCATATGCCTTTTGAGATTATTGAAATTGGAGCTGTGAAGCTGAACAGTCAGATGAAGCAGGTAAGCGAATTCCATCGTCTGGTCCAGCCGAAAGCATATAAAGAAATGCATTTTAAAATATCAGAAGTGACCCATATGGATATGGAGGAGCTTTGTAAAAAGGGACAGCCATTTCCGGTTGTGATGGAGGATTTTCTGAACTGGTGCGGGGAAGATGAATATGTTTTCTGTACCTGGGGATCGATGGATCTGACAGAGCTTCAGAGGAATATGACCTATCATGGCATGGAAATACCGTTTCCAAGGCCCTTATTGTATTACGATGTACAGAAACTGTATTCTCTGGAGTATTCTGATGGAAAGAGCCGTATTTCCCTGGACCATGCAGTGGAACAGCTTGAATTGAACCAGGAGCGTCCGTTTCACCGGGCCTTGGATGATGCGGTGTATACAGGCCGGACCCTTCGTATGATCCATATGGAAACATATGGGATATACAGATCCATTGATTATTACCGGCTTCCTGAGCGGGGAAGCAGCTATAAGTTGAAATTTCCGGAGTATTCCAAATATATTTCAGGGGAATTTGACTGTAAGGAAGAGATCCTTAAGGATAAGGAAATATCGGATATCATCTGTGTAAAGTGTTCAAGGATGCTGCGGAAAAAGATCCGCTGGTTTTCTTATGGGCAGCGGTTTTATTTTGCACTGGGTATTTGTCCGGAACATGGTTATATGAAGGGCAAGATCCGGGTGAAGAAATCGGAACAGGATCTGTATTATGCAGTAAAGACGATCAAGGCAGTTGGAGAAGAGGCGCTGCCTATGTTAGTACAGAAAAGAGAAGATAATAAAAAGAAAAAGAAGAATTCGTCCAAACAGTAGGCTGGGCGAATTCTTCTTTTTAATTTACTATTCTTCACGCATGCGGTAGCCAACACCGATCTCTGTAAAAATGTACTGTGGTTCTGCCGGATTTTCTTCCAGTTTCCGGCGGATGTGGGCCATGTTTACACGCAGGATCTGGTTGTCATTGTCTGCATAGGGTCCCCAGATCTTTGTGATAATGGACTCATAGGTCATGACCCGTCCTGCATTCTGGGCAAGAAGACATACCAGTTTGTATTCGATCTGGGTTAAATGGATCTCCTGGTCTTTTACTTTTACCAGACGGCGTTCAAAATCCACCAACAGATCGCCTACCTGGTATTTGGAGCTTCCAATATGCTGGTTGCGCTGGGAATGGCGCAGAGCGGTACGGATACGTGCCAGAAGCTCTCCTGTACCAAATGGCTTGGTGAGATAGTCATCTGCGCCCAGATCCAAAGCAGCGATCTTGCTCTTTTCAAGGGTTCTGGCAGAGATAACGATAATCGGAGTGATGCTCCAGGAACGGACCTGTTCAATGAGCTTTAAGCCGTCCATATCCGGCAGACCTAAATCTAACAGGATCACATCCGGATGCTCGGAAGTGATGTACTGTAAGCCTTCCTTTCCTGTATTGGCGCTGATCACCCGGTAGCCCTGAGGCTCTAAAATATGTTCAATAAAACTGCAGATATTTTTTTCGTCTTCAATAATGATGATATTTGCTTTCGTAGTCATAATTAATACTCCTTCCAGTCGGGTAAGGTAAAAGTAAACATGGCGCCATCTGCATGATTTGCAGCCTGGATCGTACCTCCATGGGCATTGATAATAGTTTTACAGATCGAAAGCCCGATTCCCATTCCTTTGTGGCTGTCGCCGGATTCATTTGTGTTTACGCCACCGCCATCAAAAAGGGTTGGGAGCCGCTTAGGATCAATACCTTTTCCGTGGTCTTTAATAGTAATATAAAGTACTCCATTTTCTGTACGTACTTTTAATTCAATGGGCTTTTCGCTGCCGGAATGAAAATGTGCATTTTCTAAGAGATTGTTAATAACCTGCTCAATGAGCATGGCATCCATGGGGACCATGATAAAGGACTCAGGAATATGAACCTGGACAGTTACGCCTGGAAAACGCTTATGGAAGCGTCTGACTGCTTCTGAGATCACTTCTTCCAGGGATTCATCTGTTTTTGTAACACTGGTAATGCCTTTGTCATCCTGGATGCGTGTAACAGAAAGCAGGTTTTCTACCATGTTTAAAAGCCACTGGGCATCTTCCTCAATATTGTGGATCAGCTTCCGCTTTTCCTCCGGTGACATTTCATTTTCCTGCTCTAAGTAGGCAGCGCTGGAACCAATGATCGTGGTAAGAGGGGTACGCAGGTCATGGGACATGGCGCGCAGCAGATTGGCACGCATAGTTTCTTTTTCCGCCTGCATCAGCATACGGTCCTTTTCCTGGATCTGTACGCTCTGTTTGGAGAGCATGATGCAGATACTGCTGGTGAAACAGGAGATAAAGGTCATTCCCACGAATGTCAGCGGGTAGCCGCTCAATGTAAAATTCAGGGTCATATATGGGTAAGTATAAGCGTAATTGACCCAGAACACGCTGTAAAGAGAAGCGATGATACCGGCACTGTAGCATTTGGTATAACGGGCGTGGAGCAGAATGGCCAGGATGTAGATGATCGATACATTAATGGCATTACCGCTGAGATGAAAGATGGCATTGGCAGTCAACGTAGCTACTGCCATACAGGCGACCGTTATAGGAAGTGTGTGCAGTGTATTGAAAAAAGTAACTTTTAATAGCGCGGGCAGTTTTTTCAAAGAGCCTTTTTTTAAAATCATAATATTTACCTCAGTATTAGGATAATTATATTATAATTCATTCTGCTTATAAGCGCAATGTAAGAGAGTGTTACCATTTTTTACGGGGCCGCTTTACTTTGTGTGTCTGCTTTTTGTAAGCAGGAGTGGAACTTCTTTTCTGGGAGAGAAGCTGGTCAAAATCGGAAGAAGAATAACCGATATCTTCCAGGCGTTCCAGACGGCGCTTACGGCGCAGGAGCAGATCTTCTTTTTCCTTCCTGTGAGAATGGAGAAGGAGAAAAAGGATCACGCCTACAATGATCAGGGCTGCAGAGCAGATCCCCACTAAAAGGAATGGAAATGCCTTTTTGGAAGCGGAGGAACGTGTCTGTGCGCTGGAACGGGCATTTGCATCAGGAATTTCCTTTTGCTCGGGAGTTTCTGCAGGAGCAGCAGTGCCGGTTTCTGTCTGTGCAGCGAGTGCCTGTGATCCGGCGGATATGTTTTCTGTATTTGCCTGTGTATGGGCAGCAGAGCACAGATAGACCTGTCCAATGGAATGGCCCTGGTATTCATATAAAATGCGGGCAATAGCATGATCCGGCGCATTTTCATCCAATTCGTAAGAAAGGGAAGCTTCTGTGTCAGAGAAATCGGCATCTTTTGGAATGATCACAAGACTGTTTTTGTCTAACTCCAGGGAAATATTGTCCTGGGCAGTCATGCCGCCGATGGTCATATCGTTATCAAGTGCCTGATAAGAGGTTTCATGGTCTACCGCTTTTAACGCCTGGAAACGATCAAAACCAAAGTCAAAAAGAGCCTTGGTATCGGAATAATGAGTCTGATGCCCATTTAAAACAACGGCGATCAGGGTCATATCGTTTTTCTCTGCACAGGTAACAAGGGTGTTGCCTGCAATGGAAGTGTAACCTGTCTTTCCGGCAAAAGCCCCTGGATAGTATACAGATGTGTTTTTTACCAGCATACGGTGGTGGTTGGCTACATAACCGCCTTCCAAATTGCGCTTGGTAGGCGGAAGCTTGTAGTTGCGTGCGCCATCGATCTCTAAAAAGTCCGGGTTCTGGATGGCTGCTCTGGTGATCAGGGCCATGTCATGGGCAGTGGTGTAATGATTTTCATCGTTTAAACCACTTGGATTGGCAAAATGGCTTCCTGTACATCCAAGGCTTTCTGCAGTCTGGTTCATAAGCTCTGCAAAGGCTTCTCTGGAGCCGCTTACGTGGCAGGCAAGGGCATTTGCACTTTCGTTGGCAGAAGCCAGCATAAGGGCGTACAGGCAGTCACGGACCGTAAGGACATCTCCTTCGTCAATACCTGCTGTACTGCTGCCTGCTTCCACATTGTAAACATCATCATGGGAGAAGGTTACTTCTTCATCTAAACTGCAGTGCTCTAATACAATAAGGGCAGTGAGGATCTTCGTAATGCTGGCAGGATAATAAGGCTGGTCCTCATTTTTAGCAAAAAGAACCGTTCCGGTCTGCGCTTCCATAAGAATACCGCCATCTGCTTCAATAGAGACAGCAGACGGCCAGGAAGGCGCGGCCAGAACGGTTCCGGGAACCAGGATAAAGATCAGATTGATACTGAGGATAAAAGAAAGAATTCGTTTCATTATAAGCAGCTCCTGTTAACGGCGTTTATTTTTCAGTGTCATGATCAGGCAGATGCCAAAAAGGATCAGTGACAGGGCGCCGAACAGAAAAGCAATGCGTCCGGCAGTATCCATGAAAAATCCTTCGGGCACGATATTGATCAGCATATCTGTGGTCGGGTCTAAGATCCACAGGTCATTGGTAAAAAACATGTGGTGGAACATGATGAAATATTTTGTAAAATTGGTGGATATAATAGCAGCCAGTGCTGCGATCACTGCAAAAAACAGCCCGGTTCCTATACAAAGGGAAGAAGGAAGCAATGTGCGCAGGTCTGCTTTTGAGAGGATCATAAATAAAAGCATAACGACGCAGACCACCAGGCAGATCCGGCGCAGGGCAATGGCTTTTAAAAACAGTCCCTGTACATCTTCCATGTGGGCAATTTCCCGTTCATTGAAAAACTCACGGGTTTCGCCGCCCATATGGGTGGTAACATGAAGGTCTGCACGTTTTCCCTTTAAATATGCCATCATCTGGTCTGTTACATCTAAGAGGTCATCCATAGTCATAGAAGGAAGGTCGTCTAGAACCTGGTATTTGGTATATTCTTTTTCAAAGTATCCCGGAGTCCAGTAGACCACTGCTTCTACAGAAGTGAAAAAAAGTATGATCATAAGGCAGAATGCAGTAAGGATACCGGCAAATCGTTGAAGGTGTTTCATAGTAGTTGCCTCCTTTTGGAAGATAAGTATATGTTCTCTCAGAGAGAAATTTCCTTATATACAAAGAAAAGCCCAACCCCGCAGCTTCTGGTATCTGCAAAGTCAGACCTTTAAGTGCGCCTTCAGGGACTCGAACCCTGGACAAATAGATTAAGAGTCTACTGCTCTACCAACTGAGCTAAAGGCGCATGTCTATGTGCTTTTGAATGACACGATAGACATTATAAGGGATTTTATAGAGACTGTCAAGAGGTTTCTTGAAAAATTTTTAAAACTTTTTTACATTCACATCTAACTGGTTAAATGGAATTTCAATGCCGGCCTGGTCAAACTGTAACTTGATCTGTTCTAAGATCCTCCAGCGGACGGTCCAGTAATCAGAAGTGTTGGTCCAGCCTCTTGCACCGAGGACAACGGAGCTGTCTGCTAATTCGTCTACATAAACGGTGATGCCGTCTTCTTTGATGATCAGGGGATCATTGGCATAGATCTGCTTTAAGATCTCTTTGGCTTTTTTCAGATCAGAGGTGTAGCCGATGCCAACAGTCAGGTCCACACGGCGTTTTGGCTGGGCTGTTACGTTTGTGATGACCGCATTGGAAAGGCTGCCGTTTGGAATGGTGATCTTTCGGTTGTCTACAGTAACTAAGGTTGTGTATACAAGACCGATGTTCTGTACTGTTCCCTCGGTACCTTCACAGACAATGTAATCATGGATACCAAAAGGCCGCATAACAAGGATCAGGATGCCGCCTGCGAAGTTTGCAAGGCTTCCCTGAAGTGACAGGCCGATGGCCAATGTTGCAGAACCTAAAAGTGCGATAATAGAAGCGGATGGAACGCCGATCTTTTCTAATGCCATGAAAATGACAATAGCATAGGTAATGGCATTTGCCAGAGAAATAAGGAATTTACTCAGGCTCAGGTCCATTCCCATACGGTCAAAGGTCTTTTTCAGAAAATGGCTGATGTATAAGGCGATCCGAGAACCGATGAAGATAATAAGGGCAGCAACAAATAACCGGTAAGCCAGGGACAAAAGGCCGGGAGTCCAGGACTTTATAGACTCTAAAATGGCATTGGGCTTTAACTGCTGTAGGTCTTCGTGGACTTCGGCAGCAACTGCCTGGGTCTCTGCAAGGGTAGGAAGAGCGCTGCTTTCCTGGGCGGTGAATAGTATCATAGGTTTTTCCTCCTGCTTTTCGGTGTAAACTCAGGTTTCCCGCGCTGACGCGCTCCACTGCCTGCTACGCAGGCGGAACCTTCGTTAATAGCCCAAGAAAAACAAATGCCGCTCTTGGCGGCGCTTGTTTTTCTCTTGGACTCATTATATCATGAATTGAAAGTGTGGACAATGTATTGTAAACATTCGGTGAAATTTTTTAAAAAAAATATTAAAAAAATTGTTGACAAGAAGAGGATGATACGCTATAATTCTCGTTGTGTTCAAGAGAACGCGCCTTTAGCTCAGTTGGTAGAGCAGTAGACTCTTAATCTATTTGTCCAGGGTTCGAGTCCCTGAAGGCGCATTGAAAGGTCTGATTTTGCAGATATTGGAGGCTGCGGGGTCGGACTTTTTTGTTGTATAAAATTAGATGAACAGGCGCAATGAGATTGTGGCTGGATCATTATTTCTTATGGCAGTGTTTATGGCTGGGACAGGGACCGAGGCATTTATTTACCTCGCGAAAAGCTTTGCAAAGCTTTAAAGCCCGTTTGTCCCAGTCTTTTTTGTCGCAGGTGGCTTTGCAGAGTTGTCGGGTCAGTTTGGGTGGGAGTTTCATGGAAATGAGGCTCCTTTTTTGTTTTGTTATTTCTATATATAATATGTAGGAAAATGAAATGTGGATAAAAGAAGGGAAAAAGAGATAATATGTGGATGAATGTGGATAAAATGAGATAAATGGATTTAAAATGCAAAGATCCCGGCGGATTGGTATGCCGGGACCTGGGTGCATATACGGTGGTTTAATTTTCTTCGTTTTCTTTAGGCTCTCTCATAGCGATCAGTTTGCAGATAGGATTTCCCATAGAGGAAAACTTTTCTTCATATTCTGTCATTACATTTCCGGCACACATGACCGGATCGTGGTGCAGATCGAAGGTGTGGGCGGTAATGGTCCAGCCAGCTTCAGGGATTGCTTCCAGGGAGTAATCAAAAAGGCCTTTGTTGTCAGTCTTAAATTCGACTGTGCCGTCAGCAGCTAAGATCTGGTCGTATACGGCCATAAAATCCGGGGAAGTCAGACGGCGCTTTGCATGGCGGTCTTTTGGCCATGGATCGGAGAAGTTAAGGTAGATCTTGTCTACTTCTCCCGGTGCAAAGTAGTCTGCCATGTTTTTGGCATCGATGCACATGAAATAAATATTGTTTAATTCTAACTGGGCACGTTTTTGAAGTCCTCTTAAAAGTACGCTGGAATAGCGTTCAATGCCGATGTAGTTGATATCAGGGTTCTGCTGTGCCAGTTCCATGATAAAACGTCCTTTTCCCATACCTACTTCGATCTGGATGGGGTTGTCGTTGCCAAAAACCTGGTTCCAGCTGCCTTTGTGAAGCTCTGGTTCCTGGATCACATAGGGGCTGGTAGCAATAGTCTCTTCTGCCCCGCGTATATGTCTTAAACGCATGGATATTGTCCTCTTTCTTAAATATGGTGAAAAGTATCTTCCGCAACTGCGGAAAATACGGATATATGGTGAAAATATATCTGCTAGTAACTATATCATATAGTGCTTAGTGATTGCAAGGTGAAGGAAAATTTAGTATACTTACGTTAGCAGATAAAAGAGCAGTCGGGAGTGAAAACAAGGGTGTTGCAAGCTTGCTTGCATAAGCGCTTGCTTTCGTTTCCGAATATTCGGGCAGCGCCCGAAGCTTCGTGTTTTGCCAAAAACACGAAGACTGCTCTTTTTAAGTTTATGAATAAGTGATTTCGGGGGGAAAATTACATACAAAGGAGGAAGGGCGATGTCAAACTTTGAACGTACTACCAGCTGGCAGCAGATCCAGCAGGGGGTGAAGGAAGCGGAGCGCCTGATCGTCAGCAAAGATTACAATCTTGTTATGGTGAAGGCCAGACAGACGTTGGAGTGTATGGTTCGGTATCTGGCTGAGAAGGCGTGTCTTGTAGATGGAGATTTGGCAGATACCATAGATCAGCTGTATGAGGGACATTGGATCGACAAGACGACCAAGGACGATTATCATACCATCCGTATTCTGGGAAATAAGGCGGTCCATGAAAACGATAATACGGCCTATAATGCAAATCAGGCATATCAGCTTCTAACCAAACAGGTTTATGCATTTTCTCATGATTTTCAGGTGGCAAAGACCTTTACAGTACCGGTAACAGATACAAGACCGGTGCGAAATGCCAGAACAGGTGCAACCACTGGCAGTTCAGGTGCAGGAAGTGCATCCTATGGTCAGACAGGCGGGGCAAGACCGCGTACAGGTACCGGTGCAGGGCAGACTGCAGCTTCAAGAGCACAGTCATCTGTAAGAAGTCAGACATCCCCGAGATCCCAGACATCAGCCAGAACCTCTAACGGTACAGGAAATGGACCGCGCTCCGGTGCAGAACTGCAGGGACTTTCCAGTCGTTCCGGAGCAAACGGAAGCCGGAGAACGGCAGGAAGCAATAGCAGCACAGGCAGCAGAAACAGAAATTCCCAAAGTACCAACCGCTCCTACAGCGGATCTTCCCGCAGCGGAAGGACTCGCAGAAGAAAACACAGACCATCACCTGTGGCAATGGTATTAAAATTCCTGATCCCGATCCTTGTGATCGTAGTCCTGGTAGTAGCGATCCGCACTCTGGTGCCGGGAAAGAAGAAAGCAGATCCGACCCAGCCGGAGACCATGTCCACAGAAATGACATCAGCAGAGACAGAAGCACCGACTCCGGAAGAGACCCAGCCACCGGCTGATGTATATGTAGTTACAGGAAATAAAGTAAATGTACGTACAGAACCGTCTACCAATGGCCGTATTTTAGTACAGTTGGAAGGCGGAACAGAAGTTACTTATGTAAAGCGTTATAATAATGACTGGACTGTGATCAATTATGATGGTCAGGAAGCTTATGTTTCCAGCCAGTATATAGCAAAACAGGAAGCAGAAACAACTGCAGAGACCCAGGCAGAAGCAGAAACAGCCGCTGAAGGCGAGACTGCAGCAAACCAGTAGTGTCGCTGGTTTGGTCAGTGTATGGCTGAGTTATTGAGAACTTTGTGCAAAACAGGAGAATGAGACCCATAAAAAGGTCCCATTCTCCTTGTTTTTGTGCATAACGCTTAAAAATTTCGTTAAATTTTTAATTTATGTACAATTTCGCTCTGTTAATTTTTGAAAAAAGTAGTATGATAAAAAAATGCAAAAAGCAAATTGCATTAAAAAAAGAACAAAGAAAGGGAGGACTGTGACATGGATACAGTGATCAACCGGCTGTCTGATATTGAGAAAGCCGCCGTTTCTGTGATGGATGGTGCCAGTGAGCGAAAAAAGCAGATGGCCCGTGAAATGGAAGAGAAAACGGCGGCTTTTGATGCACAGCTGGAAAAAGAAAACCAGGATCGCATTTCCCAGATACGCAGCAAAATGGAAGAGGAATTACAGCAGGAGTTAAGACAACAATCAGAGGATGCCAAAGCTACGATGAAGCGCCTGGAGGCCACCTACGAAAACCGGCATGAGGAATATGCGCAGGCTCTCTTTAAAAATATGATAAAGGAGTGAGAACATGGGAAGCCTGATCAGTTACAGCGGCATTTCCACCAAGGTGAAGGCTATGGAGCGTTTCAGGATCCGCCCGGAGCAATTTGAGGCAATGGCAGACCTGGGATCTGTGCCTGAGGCGGTTCAGTTCTTAAGGAGTAACCCCTCTTATGAAAAGGCATTTTCCAAAGCTTCTGAGGATGAGCTTCACCGCGGAAAGATCGAGCAGCTGTTAAACTTAAGCAAATACCATGATTTTGCAAAGCTGTACCGGTTTGCAAATGTAGGGCAGAGGCGTTTTCTGGACCTTTATTTCATGCATTATGAGATCGATATATTAAAAACCTGTCTCAGAAATGCAGCGGGAAACAGAGAAAGTGCCCAGGATCTTTCGGGGTTTAAGGAATTTTTTGATAAACATTCGGATATGGATCTGGTGCAGCTGTCCCAGTGCAGGAGCATAGAAGATGTGATCCGCGGGTTAAAAGGTTCTGCTTACTATGAGCCATTAGAAAAGCTTTTAGAGCAGGGAAAAGCAACGCTTCCGGCCTGTGAAACGGCTATGGATATGCTTTATTTCAAGACTATCTGGAAGATAAAGGATAAATATCTTTCAAAGGCGGAGGCAAAAATGCTGGCCCAGTGCTTTGGCACGAAAATGGATATGTTGAATTTTCAGTGGATCTGCAGGGCGAAAAAATATTATAACCTGTCGGAAGGTGATATTTATGCGCTGATCATTCCGATCCAGTATCATGTTACCAAAAAAGAGATCCAGACCATGGCTCAGGCGGAAAACATGGAACAGGTTTACGGGGTGATCAAAAACAGCTGGTACAAATGCCAGAATATAGAAGAGCTGATGGATCAGGGCCTTGGAAATGCGGCAAAGGAGCTTACAGATAAGATCTATGAGCTTACCAGCAGGAAAGAGCCTTATTCAGCAGCAGTATTAAACTCTTATCTTTATTTTAAAGAAAGAGAGATCGAGCAGATCATAACTACCATCGAAAAGATACGTTATGGGATGACAGCAAGGACATAAGGGGGTTAATGTGAAGTGATAGAGAAGATGAAGTTCTTAAGCATTACCGGCCCCAAGGCAGACATTGACCGGGTGGTGGATACCTATCTTTCCAGATATGAGATCCATCTGGAAAATGCCCTGTCAGAGTTAAAGACGGTAAAAGACTTAAGACCTTATATTGAGACCAATCCATATAAGGAAAAATTGAATATTGCCAGAGAACTGGCAGAAAAGATCGGCGGACAGCTGCCAGAGGTTTCAGAGACGGAACTTCCTACACAGGAAGAAGCAGCAAAGATGGTAGATGATCTGAACAGCCGGTTAAAGGAATTAAATGATAAGAAAGAAGAGCTTCAGGCGCAGATCCAGACTTTAAAGCGCTCTAAAGACCAGGTAGCACCATTTACAGAGTTAAATTACAGCGTAAAAGAGATCCTGGGCTTCCAGTTCATCAAGTTCCGCTTTGGCCGTATTTCCAGGGAATACTTTGACAAGTTCAACAGCTATGTGTACGAGACCATTGACACGGTGATGTTTAAATGCCTGGAAGATGCGGAATATGTCTGGATCGTCTATTTCGTGCCGGAGAAGCTGGCAGACAAGATCGATGCCATTTACGCGTCCATGCATTTTGAACGGTGTTTCCTGCCGGATGAGTATGAAGGTACTCCGATGGAAGCGGAACATGTGTTAGATGACAGGATCAAGGCATTAGAGGCTGAAAAACAGGAAGTGGAAGGAAAGATCCTTCAGACACTGGATGAAAATAAAAAAGAGCTGGCAGCAGCCCGTACCAGACTGGAGCGCTTCTCCGTCAACTTTGATGTGCGTAAAATGGCAGCCTGCACCAAGCATGGAGATCATACTTTCTACATTCTCTGCGGCTGGATGAGCGAAACAGATGCAAAGAAGTTCCAGAAAGAGATTGAGTCTGACGCAGATACTTTCTGCATCATGGAAGATAACCACAACAACATTATGAGCACTCCGCCTACGAAAATGAAAAATCCGGGGCTGTTTAAGCCATTTGAAATGTATGTGGAGATGTATGGTCTGCCTTCTTATAATGAGATCGATCCTACGATCCTCATCGGTATCACCTATTCTATTTTATTTGGATTTATGTTTGGAGATGCGGGACAGGGACTCTGCCTTCTCATCGGTGGATTTTTACTGTATAAGTTCAAAAAAATGCGTCTGGCAGGCATTATTTCCTGCTGTGGCTTCTTCTCTACCATATTCGGCGTGCTGTTCGGCAGTGTGTTCGGATTTGAGGATATCATTGACGCAGTGTGGTTAAGACCTCAGGAAGCCATGACAGATCTTCCATTTATTGGAAAATTAAACACTGTATTTGTAGTTGCTATTGCCATCGGTATGGGCATTATCCTGTTATGCATGATCTTAAATATCATCAACAGCGTAAAGGAGCACAACACAGAGAAAACATGGTTTGACACCAACGGCGCTGCGGGACTGGTATTTTACTTTGCACTGGCAACTGTCATTGTCCTGTATATGAGCGGAAATGCGCTTCCGGCGACTATTGTACTGACTGTATTATTTATTATCCCGTTACTGCTTATGTTCTTTAAGGAACCGTTGTCAGCAATGGTAGAGAAGAAGGCACAGAAAATGGAAGGCGGCGTGGGAATGTTCATTACCCAGGGCGTATTTGAACTGTTTGAAGTGCTTTTAAGCTATTTTTCCAATACCCTTTCTTTTGTCCGTGTAGGCGCTTTCGCAGTGAGCCATGCAGCCATGATGCAGGTGGTTTTAATGCTTGCAGGCGCAGAGGCCGGAAGTCCTAACTGGGCGGTTGTTATCGGGGGAAACCTGTTTGTATGCGGTATGGAAGGCCTGATCGTAGGTA
>ULZC01023673.1_pt1 | contig 13388 bp, 6 predicted proteins | sample 1962771 | NCBI WGS metagenome assembly ULZC01 (sample SAMEA4835880, study PRJEB28245) | human gut metagenome | biome: gut microbiome; material: fecal sample | place: Denmark | collected 2008 | reverse complement strand
TGCAGCGGCGCATGGATTCGCAGAGTATCTCTTTGGTATAGAACCCTTGGCGGAGATTGATGTCGAATATCTTCAGTTGCCCCTCCGCATCGGGCATCGTGTCGAGAAAACGGTTGATGGTGATGCGGCTTGTTTCACTGCGTTGCGCCAAAGAGCCGAAACATACGGCACGCGTGTTCAGTGCCAGACGCTTCAGTTCGTCGGTAAAGGGGATGTTGTCCCAGGCCACGCCTTCCTTTATCTCATAGCACGGCACGCCCACGGCATCGAGCGTCACCTGCACCGTTCCCGTGGGGTAAGGCACGCGCTCTATCTGGGTGCGCAGCCCCTTCCGGGCGAACACATCCAGAATCTCGTCCCCATCCGCATCGGCACCTACGGCACTGACCACACGGCTGTCGAAACCAAACTGCGATGCATGGTAAGCAAAGTTTGCCGGAGCACCGCCTATCTTCTTTCCTTCGGGGAGGCAGTCCCACAAAGCCTCGCCCATACCTACTATTATCTTATTCATAATATTATATTGTTTAATGAATGATATATTTTATTCACGGCAAACTCAATGTCCTACCCGCTGCAAACCTAATAAAAAAGTTCCTAACTATAGAATGAAAAGTTGCCAATTATCTATTAAAAAGTTTCTAAGAACTAAGGATTATCTCTATCCCAAGGCTTGGGATAGACATCCGCAACCTTGGGACAGATATCCGCAGCCTTGGGATATGTATCCGCAGCCTGCGAACAAAGATTACCGCTTCATACGCAGCATATAGAAGAACAAGTACACTACCCCTACCGTCATCACAGCCACGGCACCGCTTTGTCCTACAGCATCACTTGCCAAGCCCATTGCTATCGGAAATACCGTACCGCCGAAGAGCCCCATAATCATCAAGCCGGAAACCTCGTTCTTCTTTTGTGGCATAGCAAGCAACGCTTGGGAGAAGATAACCGGAAAGATGTTCGAATTGCCGAAACCGATAAGGGCAATGCAAATGTATATCATTGTCTTTTCATGGAAAACGAACAACCCTACCATCGCCGCCAACATACATAACACGCTGATGCCGAAGAAGGTTCGGGGAGTCATCTTCTGAAGAATGAAGGCTCCGAGAAAGCAACCCGCCGTGCGGAAGATGAAGTAAAGGCTGGTGGCAAAGCCGGCATCGGCCAGCGTCATGCCCAGACGCTCCATCAGGATTTTGGGCGCTGTGGTATTCGTACCTACATCAATGCCCACATGGCACATGATGCCCAGGAAGCAGAGAAAGATAAACGGCTTGCCCAGCAGGGTGAGGCACTCCCCGAAGGTGGAAGGGCGTCCCTCTTCCTTTTCCTCGCGGATGGAAGTACCGCTCAGCCAAAGAATGGCAATCACCGCAATGACCATATAGACCGGGAACAGTACCCTCCAGCCCATGCCCAGAGACGGAATGGCCTGCGTAGCTCCCCACATGGCAATGTATGGAGCCAGAAACGAAGCAATGGCTTTTACAAACTGTCCGAAGGTGAGCGAACTTGCCAGCCGCTCGCCGCTTACGATGTTGGAAAGCAGCGGGTTGAGCGACGTTTGCATCAGCGCATTACCGATGCCCAGCAATGAGAACGAAAGCAGCATTAGCACGTAGCCGTCTCCGAAAACCGGGAGAAGTAAAGAGGCAAACGTGATGACCAGACTGAGAAGCACCGTCTTCTTGCGTCCGATGCGGTTCATCAGCATACCCGTAGGTACGGAGAAGATGAGGAACCAGAAGAACACCAGAGACGGGAATATGTTAGCTTGCGAGTCGGTCAGGTTCAAGTCGGCCTTCACGTAGTTGGAGGCGATGCCCACCAAATCCACAAAGCCCATGGCGAAGAAGCAAAGCATGACCGGAAAGAGCTTTGCCAAAGAAGAATTCTTAGTATTTTTCATGCTGAAGATTATTATCTGTTATTTTAATCCGAGTTTGTACACAGTAAACGAGGTGACATTGCAGCTTCCACCTTTAGCATAGAAACTGATACGGTTGTAAGGTTCCGACGGGAATACAAGATTTGTCATGGCAAAACGTCCGTCGTTGCCAAACGCTTCAATGCTCGACTTGTCTACGAACAAGCGGAGTTTCATTTCATTGCCACCCTCGACAGGAGCCACGGTCACTGCAGGGAAGTCCTTGCTGAACGACACCTCACCACTCTTGGTACGGTCTATGGTGAACGTCTTTTCCGCCAGGTTATAGTACATCTCCACCTCCTCGCCTTTCGAGTTAAAGAGCTGGAATCCTATCACATCCGCATCCTTGTTCTTAATAGTCATTTCGATTTCATACGTTCCGGAATTGTCATTCAGCAGTTTGTCCAGATTATACGTGCGGTCTACCTTGAAAGCACGCTTCTTGCTGCCTTTATCCCTCAGTTTCAGCAATTCGGGAGACGGGGTTACCTTTACATAGGTTTCACCCTCCGAGGTATAGAGCGAAAGGTCACGCGGCACGGAGTTGGCACTACGGTATTGACGGGTGGGCACATCATTGGCATATTGCCAGTTGCTCATCCATGCCAATGCAATGGCACGTCCTGCAGGGGCATTGCTCCAAGTGACAGTTGCATAATGGTCTTTTCCCCAGTCCATCCATTTCGTCACTGCGGGAGACTCGTTCACGAATTTCTTACCGTCAAATGTCCCTACGAAATATTGTGTGGCAGAGCCACCGAACGGTCCGCCCGGATTGAGGTTACAGACGAGTACCCACTTCTTCAGTTCCGTACCTTCAACCGGCAGTTCAAGCAGGTCGGGACACTCCCAGACTCCGCCGTGAGCACCTTGTCCTTCACCGAATTTGCTCTCCAGCGTCCAGTTCTTCAGGTCGGCAGAAGAGTATATCTCCATTTCCTGCCCTACGGCAAGAACCATAATCCATTTCTTGGTATCTTCGTGCCAGATGACTTTAGGGTCACGGAAGTCGCGCTGCGTGGAAGTCAGGATGGGATTTCGCGCATACTTCTTGAAGGTTTTTCCGTTGTCAAGGCTATAGGCCATGCTCTGCACTTGACGGTCGCTTGCCGATGTATAGAAGGCAATGACGGCACCGGCACCGAACCCGGCCGTATTATCCTTGTCGACAACACAAGAGCCACTGAATATTGTTCCCAGCGCATCGGGCGAAATGGCATCTCCGTGATGCTCCCAAGTGACGAGGTCCGTACTGGTGGCATGTCCCCAATGCATGTTCCCCCACATGGAGCCGTAGGGATTATGCTGGTAGAACAAATGGTAAACCCCGTCTTTGTAGAACATTCCGTTAGGATCATTCATCCAACCGTAAGCCGGGCTGAAATGATACACCGGACGGAACTTCTCCCGGTTCGAAACATCGAATTCATCCGACAGTTTCATTTCTTCCCAGCATAAGGCCGAATCCGGAATAAGCTGGAAGTTGAAAGAGAGATGTTTATTATCGAAGCCAGTCAAATCGACCGGAACAAAATAGTCAACCTTATTGACTGCCAATCGCACGTTCATACTGCGTACAACATCATTGTCTGCTATCATATACAATTTTGCCTCCGGAGAAGCCTCTTCCACCGGCAGCAGCAAAAACTTCTTCTGCTCGTCAATTTGGACGATACTCTGTCCGTCACCCAGATGTTTAATCACGAAAGGAGGATTTATGGCCTGGCATGTGAAGACAGCCACGGTAGTTCCTAATATAAATACGGTAAGCGTTCTTCTGATTGTCCGCCAAAAGTCTTTTAAATGAATCATGTTTCTGTTGGTATTAAATTAATTATGTTTTTCTACCATGCAAAGATACGCCACCAAGCAGCAGGAGACTATCTTTTTTGTTTCAAAGCATACTACAAATGTTACATTCAGTCTAAAATAACACAAATTAAATTCCTCATCTCCATATTGATTTAAGCATCCAGGCATCCAACTCCATTTTCGTCCCCTTCTTCTGCGCAAAAAGTTCGATACCGGTTTGAGCCTCGCCCGGATAGGTTAATAATGTGAATACATCCTTCCCGTCATTGGCAAAGATTTCAATACTCGATTTGTCTACAAATATATGCAAATGTATCTTATTATCTACCGGTTCCACCCTGGCATATGCCATACGGCTGAATTTAGGAATCTGCACATCGGAGCAATGGGTACGGTCAATCACCAGACTATGTGAATCCGTATCATAGCTGACCACCACTTTGCGCCCTTCACCCACACACAAATTCAAGCCAAAGGTGTTGGATACGTCAGTAGAAAACGAAGCATCGAGTTCGTAGACATTCTCATCGGGAACAAAGCCGGGTAACCTCTGTGTCCCCACCGATAAAGCACGTTTCACCGATGCAGGCTTATGGCGAAGTGTTTGCAACTGTTCCACCGGCTTCTGCACCAGCCTCACGCCTTCCTTGTATGTCTTCAGTTCCAGGTTGCGGGGAATGGACCAAAAGCCCTTCCCATACTTCGATGGAGCTACCGGTACATAGTCCCAGGTTGCAACCCAGCCCATCGAAATTTTGGAATCCAACGTTCCGTCAAAATCCTGAAATGTACGGGATGCATAAAAGTCCAGCCCTTTGTCCACATATAGAGGCTCTGCAGGATGGGTATCCATCAGCTTAAAAGAAGTGCCGTCGAAGTCTCCTATAAAGTATTGTTCTTGCGCCCAGTTTACAGATACGACCATCACCCACTTTTTCTTGTCAGAATCCCCGTCAACCGACAACTGGAATAAATCCGGGCACTCCCAAGACTTTTCACTGTCACCGGCAGGGCCGAAATCACTGGTCCAAGTCCAGTTTTTCAAATCAGGAGAGGTATAAAACTTGATTTTCTTCTCCAGGGCCTTGGCTACAACCATCACCCATTTTTGAGTCGGCTCGTGCCAGAAGACGGTAGGGTCCCTAAATTCCGTACTCCAAAGGTCCAGAACCGGGTTACCTTCGTAATAATGAAATGTCTTTCCGTCATGACTGAAAGAGATGCCCTGCGCTTGTTTCTTGGAGTCCTTCTCAAAAACGGTGTAAGCCGCCACATAAGCACCTTTGCCGAAACCGGCAGTGTTGTTCTTGTCTACGACTGCAGAACCGGTGAAGTAACTGATATTGTCATCCGCTCCGGTCATGGCATAAGGGGTTATCTGTTGGTAATGTACCAAATCTGTAGATTCGACTTTGCCCCACCAGTACATATGATATTTACCCTGATAGTACATGAATCCCGAGGGGTCACCAATCCATCCCTTCTCCGGACTGAAATGATACTGAGGACGATAAGGCTCTTTGTATAAACTGTCTGAATTCATTTGTGCACCGGCAGACAATGTTCCTGCCACTAAAAGTGCACCCAATATAGTCGGTATCTTCATTTTCTGTATTTTCATTAAAAGTTCATCTTTACCTTTGCATCTTTCAGTTTCCAAACTTCGGCAGCAACTTCCGTTGTATTTCCGTCAGAGAATAGTTCCAATAGCGTACTGTTTTCTTTCAGAGGAAAGATTCTTGTGGTGAATGCATCCTCATCATTAATAAATCCTTCCACCACAGAACCGTCTATAAACAGACGAATCTCCACCGGCTTGGTTGTATCCAACCGATACCAGTCCTTGCGGAGCTTCAAAGGAATGTGTGCACGCAAGGAAGAATGCGTCTGGTCCACAATAAGTTCCTCCTTTTCCACATCATAATAAATCAGGCTATATTCGCTATTATCCGGATTCTTACACAATGTAAATCCAAACCGTTTTGCGTCACCGGGATAAAAAGTCGCCTTGACTTCAAGCTGATGTTCCCTTCTGCTCACAATGTGCGGTTTCGCAGCAGTCAATGCCTGCCTGGAATAAACCGTGGATTGTTCACGCAATTGTTTCATTACGGGATGGGGTGTTTGACATAGTTTTCCATCTTTCAGCTGCCATCTTCTGGGCATACTATAGAGATGCGCCCATCCTTGTTCATAAGTGGCCTCCCCTCCTATTTCATCGGGTATAATGGCAATGGCAGCGACATCACCTTCCGGAGTCTCCACAACAGAGGGGGACAGCAAGCGGTTGATGACCTCTAGATTTTGAGGAACCGGATTGTCCGGTATAAACTTTTCATTCTTGAAATCTCCTATCCAATACTGGCAACGCGCAGGTATGCCTTTATGAGGAACCCTATTCACCAAAAGAACATACTTGCCGCCCATCTTCTTAAAGACCGGCATTTCCCAGAAAATACCGGAGTCATCCACTTCCGGATTGCCCTCAAACAGCAAATGTACAAAATCCCATTTCTTCAAGTCTGCCGATTTATAAAGCAGCAAAGCCCCGTGGGGTGTATCGGTCTGCTCAATGCCGAAACCGATAATCATATACCAGACATCACCCTCTTTCCAGACATACTGGTCACGCATGTCCGTACGGGTATATCCGGCAGGCTTCTCGGCAATAACCGGATTACCCGCATATTTCTCCCATTCTATCAACGCAGTATCTTTTGGAAAAGCAATACCCACTCCCATCTTGTCTCCACCGGCTGTGTATATCAGCTGGGGGATATCGTCATCATTGATAACAGCATGCCCGGACCATATTCCATTCTTGTCATAAGCAGCATCAGGAGTCAAAGCCGGCTTTTCCTCCGTCCAATGAAGCATATCGGGACTGCTGAAATGTCCCCAATTTATCTGCCCCAGGAAGATTGCAGAAGCATTCTTCTGATTGAATATATGATATTTACCTTTATAAAGAAGTAAACCATGCGTCTCATTCGTCCAGTTGGCAGCCGGCAACAGATGATAGCGGGGACGGTTGAAGTCCTTCGCAAAACGGGTTTCCGGAATAGCCAAAACCGGAGTTTTCTTCAATCCTAAGGCAATCTCGTCTCTCCATGCAGACGAATCATCGGAAAAGGGAGTGAGGCTTATCCCGTCAATCAACCCGTTTATAGCCGTAACATCGTACATCCAAACCTTCTTTTCCCTGAAATCCTTACCTACCCGAAGCATCATTTCACCATCTTGCAAGTTCCGGGGCCATACCTCTACACTCATCCTCTGCCCATTTAGGCAAACCGATTCATTATTCAAATCAAGGACTACATGCAGCCACTTGAAACGGTCGACTTTTGTCTTTAATGAACAGTAAGAGTATGAGCCATTCTGCCCCATTCCCAACAGCAGCTCACCATAACGGTCTACACATACCGCTACAGATGTTCCTGCCATGTCTCTGATTCCCATAAAGGCAGCAGTATCCGTCGGATAAGATTCCAGAGCAAACCATCCGGACAACGACGAAACATCTCCTTCCGTGGTTGTATCCATCCAAGTGGAATACCCGTCTGTACGAAGGGCTTTACCTTCGACTCCGGTAACAAATTCCGGTATTTCCTTTATAGTGTACAAATTCAACAATGACTTGCCGTCACTGGAGAGTAAGGGGTCCTGCCCATCAAACGACCATGTTTTTTGAGCAAAAGCTGCATTCAAAGAAAGCAATAGACAGCCCAATATAGAATAGGCAAAGTGTTTCATAATAAAAGATTGTTTAAAGGAAGAGGGGGAAACGTTTGTTTCCCCTCCCTTCCGTTTTTATTTCAAAATATAATTAGTTGAACGGAGCATAACCGGGATTCTGTACATACTTGCCTCCAGAAAATCCGTATTGATTGTTCGGAACCGGATAATACTCATCCTTTCCACCCGTAAAGTGCGCATTGGCATAATAAATGCGATTGTCTGACTCCGCAGCGATGTACTTGTTCATGGTTGTTTCCACTATGCCCCAACGGACCAGGTCGAAGAAACGTTCACCTTCCAAAGCCTTCTCCAGACGTGTTTCCCAACGGAGGGCCTGACGGGCATAATCCTGATTCCAGACATCAGCAGGATAAGGATTGACAAGGTAGTTGGCCGCATAGTTGGAATGGTCGTTGAAATCCTTTACATAGGCGCTGTTCCGGGCACGATTGCGTATCTGATTAATCAAATCACGGGCAGTTTCGAGTCCATTGCCTTCATTGAGTTCAATAAGAGCCTCAGCTTTCCAAAGAAGAATATCCGCGTAACGTATAATCTGCCAGTTCAACTGTGAAGCCCCCCAAGGCCAGCCATTAAACATATCACTACTTTCCGGAGAAACCCAGAAGCGCTTCGCGCAATTATAGCCATAAGTTTCCTTATCACGCACCCATCCTTCACATGGTTTGTCCGGGTAAGTTTTCCAAGTTATAGTAGGACGGCCCACAACAAAATCGAGACGCGGGTCTACATTGGGAGTCGTGTTTTGTAAAGTATAAACCCCATTGTTCAATACCGCCCAACTATAATCAGACTTTGACTGATAATTAAAATCGGGCAGACCGTTTGCATCTGTCTGATAAGCATTAATCAGGTCTTGGCTGGGCAGGAAGAAACCGTCACCTCCGTAAGGGCTGCCTCCACCCGGAGAATTCAACAGATTGCTCCAGTTGATGCGGCCGGCACTTTCGGTACCGTCATTCATGGAATATTGAATGGCAAAAACAGACTCTTTACCGTTTTCATTAGCTACTAAATCCAATCCCTGGAAATCGTCAAGCAAACCGTAACGGTTGCTGGCAGTCACTTGGTCGCAAAGCGAAACGACTTCCCTCAGCAGCTCTTTATTGATGGAAGTTACGGCATGCGTAGTCTCATCTTGCTGATACGCTTGGTACAGCTTGATTTTAGCCGCATAGGCCAGTGCTATATATTTATGAATACGCCCTACCTCCGACTGTGATGCAGGAAGCAGTTCGGCGGCATCAAGCATCTCCTTGGCCAGCATACTCAGAATCTCGTCACGGGTAAACTCATTGTTCGGAATATCCGGATATTGGGAAATCTCAACGTTCTCATCAAAATAAGGTATCTTGTTGAAAAGGCGGCTCAATTCAAAGTAATAATGGGCACGAAGCACTTTCATCTCCGCAATACGGGATACACGTCCGTTCACCTGCTCATCTGTTGCAGCATTCAGAACGCGCAATGCAGAGTTACAACGCTGTACACTGCAATATAGATGGTACCACTTGCTGTCCAGAAATCCATTGGTTGCATCCATATCAAATGTCTCCATACGGTGCACTTCATTAAGGTCACCAACACCACCACCGCCTTTATAGGCATTATCCGAACGTACCTCACCATAGGTCCAATTGGAAGTAGGATGACACCATACACTCCAGCTCTGTCCTTCGGGACCACCCAAAGCTGCATACGCGGCATTCACCAAAAGGTCGGCACCTTCTGTAGAAGTCATAATATCTTCATTCAAGCTACCCTGGGGCTTCAAATCCAGGAAACGGTCTTCATTACAGCTTGCAGTCATCAGCGCTACTACGCCAAGCATATATAAATGTTTCAATTTCATGATAGTATAGTTTTAAAGTTTAGAAACCAAATGATAATCCCAAAGAGAACGTACGGGGCAACGGATAAGGATAACCCAGACCTTCAGGGTCGGCACCTGTATAACCGGTAATCGTAAACAAATTCTGAGCCTGGAAATAAATGCGCGCATGACGCATCTTCATCTTGTCGAGAACTGCTTTAGGAAGCGTGTAACCCAATGTCAGACTTTTCAGCTTGATATACGAACCATTTTCAATATAGAACTCAGATACTTCGTGCTCATTGTTGCTGTTAAGAGTGGTCAAAGCAGGTACACTGCTATTGTAAACACCCGTCTTTTCAAAGTTCTCGTAAGCATGCATGGCATCGAGCAGGCGGGTAGAGTGATTACCGGTCCAGCATTGGAATAAATCCGTATAATATTTGGAGTTGTTATAGGCATCACGAATCATACCGTTGAAGAACATGCTGAGGTCAAAGCCTTTCCAAGATGCCCCAAGATTCAGACCTGCAATCACTTTCGGATTGTCAGAACCCAACCATACACGGTCGTTCGTATCAATCGTACCGTTACCGTCAGCATCCACGTATTTGATACGTCCTACTCCGGGAGCGCCAAACTGTACATTATATTTGGATTTATACTCATCCACCTCCTGCTGGGTACGGAACACTCCATCTGTCTTGAAGCCCATCCATGAACCGAACGGTTGGCCAACCAAAGTCTTGTCAACCCCATTACCGCCACCATAAGTATAGTAAATTTCTTCCGTCAGCTCTGTCACTTCATTTTTGTAATATGAAAGGTTGAATGCTACATTATACTGGAAATCTTTTACCTTATCATTCCAGGTCAGTGCCATCTCGAAACCTTTATTGTTCATCGTACCACCATTATACCAGCAGTAACCACCCTCGCCAATGACAGCGATATACGGTTTCTCCACAAGCATATCACTTGTCTTCTTATCAAAATAATCGAGAGAAGCACTCAGACGTCCGTTCAGGAAAGCGGCGTCCACACCGATATTGAGCTGTCTTGTACTCTCCCACTTCAAATCGGGATTGGTAGACCTCACTTTGTAACCACCGGGAGCCAAAGTCGTTCCATCACCGTTCATGTTGTAGCTTGCATCCTTCAGACTAATCAAGTATTTTGTATAGGGAGCCTCATTATCAATAATATCGTTACCATTGACACCCCATGAAGCACGTAGTTTCAAATCAGCCAACCAATCCCTGGTCGCTTCCATAAACTTCTCACTTGAAATGCGCCAGCCTGCCGACACTGAAGGGAAGTAATCCACATTATTACCCTTTGCCAAGCGGGAAGAAGCATCACGGCGCACCGTAACAGAGGCCAAATACCGTCCTTCATAATCATAGTTCACTTTACCAAAGTAAGACACCATACCATAATTGGAAGCACCGGCACCTACATTCTTACCGGCAGTCACACCGTCGAGATAAATATAATCTTCATCTTCTACAGCCAGTCCCGTACCATAACCGAACATGGATTCCGAATGGTTCTTCTTGGCTTCTGTACCAAGAAGTGCAGTCAGATTGTTCTTTCCAAAAGCTTTGCTATAAGTCACGGTATTGGTCCATACCCAATCCAGTCTTTTGTTGGATGATTGAGTCAGCTTATTGACCTCATCGCGTGCCCATGCCGGCTCAAAAGTTTTGTTGGTTTCATCATAATAATTCATACCGAAATTGGTTTTCAGCACCAGGTTCTTAATCGGTTCAATTTCAAGGAATGCATTACCGAAGATACGCCAGTAATCATGTTTGTTCTGTTTTTCATTCTCCAACAAACGTGCCATATTGGGAGCATCACCCAAAACATCATTGATGGCATCGTTATAATTGCCATTCTCATCATAAACCGTCTTGGCAGGATGCTGTTTGATGGCATTCTCATCTACACCGGCCGGACTGAGGGTCTGTGTCCAACGATTGATGGCAACGTTCTCGCCGATACGCAAGCGATTGTCAAGATAATGATAGTTAGAACTGATGCGGGTATTGATACGCTGGAAATTCGTATTCTCTACCAGACCGTCATGGTCGAGATAGTTCAACGCTAACGAGAAGGCACCATTGTCAGAGCCCTTTGAAAGTGTCGCACTATAATTCTGCATCAAGGCAGTGCGATAAACCACATCGCGCCAATCCGTATCAACGGCATGTACTTTAGCTCCATTCAGGCCGATATAGTCTTGAAGTTGGGGAGTTGCACCATTACCATATATTTCGCTGCTTGGCGTAGCTCCATTATTGGCATACTTATAAGCCGACCAATAAACCTGGCCCCACTCATCTGCATTCAACATATCAAAACCACATTGATAGGTCTGCAAAGTCAACGACATATCAAAATCCACACGGGTCTCCCCTTTCTTGGCACGCTTGGTAGTAATGATAATCACACCATTGGCAGCCTGTGCACCATAAATAGAAGCGGAAGCGGCATCCTTCAATACCTGAATGGATTCTACATCATTGGAAGAAAGGATAGACGAGATGTTCTCACGGGTCATCACACCGTCAATGACATAAAGCGGGGAATTGGCATCATTTCGGAAAGATGACTTACCACGGACCAATGTAGAAGTATTTCCACCGCCCGGTGTGCCGTCAGTCGTAATGTTCATACCGGCAACACGTCCCTGCAAGCTCGACAACACATTTCCCGTAGGAATATCTGCTACATCCTTCATCTTGACCACAGCTACCGAACCAGTCAAACTGGCCTTCTTCTCGGACATATAGCCGGTCACTACTACTTCATCAATCAACTGGGAATCTTCCGTCAACTCAATGCGTAAAATGGGCTGTGCCTTTACTGTAACGGTTTTATATCCTATATAGGATACAGACAATGTGGCACCGGAAGCTACAGACAGAGTGAAATTTCCGTCAATATCCGTAATTGTTCCATTACTGTTGGAACCTACTTCCATGACAGAAGCACCGATAATGGATTCACCACTCGATTTTTCAACGACAGTACCTTTTACCTGGACTTGCTGGGCAAAGGAAGAGATGCCCGCAAAGAGAAGCACAATTAGTGTGCAAAGCCTGAGACTAATGCTTTTCAACATATCTATCAATTTAAAGTTAATAATAAACCAATTCTGCAATTGAGTTTTGTGTCAGCAAAATTAAGCGAAACCAGAATTTGCACCTATAACAAATGTTACGAAAGGTGGTATTTTTGATACATCCCCTTTCTAAAGGTATTCTACGCGTGTTTTTTGCTAAATAAACTTTAGCTTTAGCAGCAAATTAATAGAAAAGAATGAAAACAATATGGGAGCAGATGCTAATTGTACCAGCTCTCATAGTATACTCTCTCAGAATCAAAAACGAAAAACAAACTGTTCCGCACACCGGTATCCTTCTTCATAAAGCTCCGTCAGCTTCTTGATGTCACGCTCGATGCGGTCTACCACTACCGGCTTCTGTGGACGGATAACAATAATTTCCCCGGCGGCTTCCATCCGTTCCACCTGCTCCAACTGTTGATTATAGACAATGCTGCGGCGATTGATAGCTTCACGCAATAGCGGATATTTCTTATATATAAAAGGTGGAACCTTCGTTCCCTGAATTTCCTTACGGTATCCATGATTGCGCGTCAATACTACCACATTATTGGTAAATCCATCCTGACGGGCACGCATCAAAGGGATACTGTCCACAATACCTCCATCCAGCATCGGGGTGTTGTCCACATAGGTAACGGGACAGACAAACGGCAGACTGCTCGAAGCACGCACAATATCAATGACGCGCTCTTTACTCCGCTTCTCCTCAAAATAGTTCGCTTCGCCCGTCTCGCAATTGGTAGTTACCATCACATAGCGTTCGGGGCAATGAAAGTATGCCTCGTAGTCGTAGGGAAGTATGTGTTCCGGAAACTCCTGGAACAACAAGTCGAAATCCATGATATTCCGCTTCTTCAACAGATACTTCAATCCGATGTAATTGTATTTTTCCAACAAGTCGATATTGCTGTACTTGGCACGCCCGCGCT
>ULZC01009630.1_pt1 | contig 13415 bp, 9 predicted proteins | sample 1962771 | NCBI WGS metagenome assembly ULZC01 (sample SAMEA4835880, study PRJEB28245) | human gut metagenome | biome: gut microbiome; material: fecal sample | place: Denmark | collected 2008 | reverse complement strand
GATCTGTATTTCCATTATACAGTGGAGTCAGACAATTCTTTAAGTATTCCTGCCATCCCGGGCGCAGAACCTCCATTTCCGGGACAACATTTTTCCACATTTTTTTAAATAATTGTTCTGGTGTATTTGCGCAGGCAGATGCAGCAGAACTGTTTTCTATGTTATCTGCATTTATACGAGAGTAAATTTTGTTGCAAAATCTATCTCCGTATCCGGAATCTTCATGTCGTTTTCGCATTTCTTCCCATTTAAAGAGTTCATTTTTATTTACACATAACTGGAAATCATGTGCAGCAGCCAGAAGTTTCCACAGACGTTTCTGCATGGGTACAGCTCTGTCCTGGATGATATCTATAAGCATATCACGGGTGTCCATAAGTGCAGTGAACAGGAAATAATCAAAGTCATCATAGACTTCTTCTTTTGTCTTTTTTTCTTTTGTGATAAAGTGTACCTTTTCTTTTTGGGAAAGTAAAATCCTTGCTGCCTCCGGACAGGAGAGCGACAGGGAAATCTCACGCAGACCTTCAAATTCTTCAATATGTCTAGGATAATTTCTGCAGGTTCTGCAGAACATTTCCGGTCCTGCTTCTGTGTAGATATCACACAGGTTCTCTTCGTTGAGAAAAGCACAGCGTCTGTTATACTGGCGGAAAACATGTTCTTTCCAGTCAATATCATTGTGCAGGCGATTGCGGAACGGACCTTTAAAGTGCTGGTACTTCTTCAGTGTCTGATCGTCAATCACGATCTGCCATCCTGCGCAGCAGGTATCCGGACAGGCTCCTGCAATGCAGGAAAATTCTTTATAGTAATCTGGAAATGTAAATTGCATGGTATCACATTGCTTCCTTTCGTTTTTTCTTGAGTTTGCGGTAATTTCCTGCAGTCATTCCACAGGATTTGCGGAAGCTCTGAGAGAGATAGCTCTGAGAGGAGAATCCTGTGAGATGTGCAATATCTGAAATCCCATAATCAGTATTTTCCAGAAGTTCCTTGCACACTTCGATGCGTTTCCGGTTCAGATAATTGATAGGAGAAATCCCATAATATTTTGTAAATTCATGACTCAGATAATACTTATTAAGATGACTGAGTTCTGAGAGGTGATCCAGAGTAATATTTTCCCCGTAATTGGAGTCAAGATAACGCTTAATATGAGCGCACTCTTTACTTGGATGCTGTGCGGTGATCAGTTCAAATGGTGAATCCGTAATGCGCCGAAGCTGCAGGATCAGAATATCCAGCATATGACTGCAGATGGTTTCATATCCTTCAGACTGTCTGTCCAGCTCCTGAAACAGAGAATTAAAGTAAAATAACAAATCTGTTTTCTTTTCACGACAGTTAAAAATGCGATACTCTTTATGACCGTTAAAGGAAAAACATAGTCCGTCCACACCTACAGTAAAATAACTCAGAGGAGGACTCCCTTTGGAGATTTCAGTGTGATTGATATGTGGATTAATGATGACCAGATCGTCCTTTGAGATTGGGAAAATCTGATCCTCGATCAGAAAATCTCCCTGACCGTCACGTACATAGAACAATTCTGTAAAGGCATGAGAGTGAGGAATACTGGGCCAGTCACCCTCGTAGCGGGAAGAAGAGGTATTTAAAAGCGTAATATTCTGAGCTGTTGGGTGTTCGGGGCTGAAACGAAATGATTGTGAGCTCATGGCAGATTCTCCTTTCTTCTGTTTACGGCAGATGAGTATATTTGTAGCAATTTTGTTTGCGGATTCTGAATGATAGTATTTTATATCGCAAAAGATATAACTGAGATTCTTCAGGATAATTAGAATAAGTGCATAAAAAATGATAAAAAATAAAATCAACATCAGTTATTAAGGTAAAAAATAGAAGGCTTTTCAGATAGCTGATAACATATTTTCTATAATACCATAATTTTTTTGTAAGAGCAAGATTTCTAAAAAACAAAGCAAAAAGTGAATTGAAAAAAATTTTGAAAGAAAGTATTTTATAAACAGATAGACTGAAAAAAATGTGATTACAGAAGCGAACGGACAGTAATTATCCGCTTGTCAGCAAAATGAAGGAGGTAACAGAAAATGGGAAAAGGTCGTGTAACCATACCAACTGACCTGGATGTAGTTCCACAGACACTGGAAATGATAGAAGAGTGGGGCGCTGATGCTATACGTGACTGTGACGGAACAGAATTTCCGCAAAAATTAAAAGACACAGGTGCCAAAATTTATGCAACCTACTATACAACCCGTAAGGACAATGCCTGGGCGAAAGCACATCCGGAAGAAATCCAGCAGATGTATATTATGACATCTTTCCACACAGCGGTTGCAGATACACTGGAGATTCATCTGATGGATCACCTCTATCCGGATATGCTTGCAGTCAACACAAGAGATGATGTCCGCAGATGGTGGGAAGTAATGGATCGTACCACAGGAGAGCCGGTACCGACAGATCAGTGGTCATATGAAGAAGAGACAGGAAATGTAGTGATCTTATCTGCGAAACGCTTCCATGAATATACTGTAAGTTTCCTGGCATATATTATGTGGGATCCTGTACATATGTACAATGCAGTAGTAAATGACTGGAAAGACGTAGAACCGCAGATTACATTTGATGTGCGTCAGCCGAAAACAAGAGCACATTCCCTGGAACGTCTGCGCAGATTTCTGGATACTCATGAGTATGTAAATGTTGTAAGATTTACTACTTTTTTCCATCAGTTTACGCTTGTGTTTGATGAACTTGCAAGAGAGAAATATGTAGACTGGTTTGGTTATTCCGCTTCAGTCAGCCCATATATTCTGGAGCAGTTTGAGAAAGAAGTGGGCTATCCTTTCAGACCGGAATATATCATTGACCAGGGATACATGAACAATACCTATCGGATTCCCTCAAAAGAATTCAAAGATTTCCAGGCATTTCAGAGACGTGAAGTTGCGAAACTTGCCAAAGAGATGGTAGATATTGTACATGAATACGGAAAAGAGGCCATGATGTTCATGGGAGATCACTGGATTGGCATGGAACCGTTTATGGACGAATTTGCATCTATCGGACTGGATGCTGTAGTTGGAAGTGTTGGAAATGGTGCGACTCTGCGTCTGTTCAGTGATATTAAGAATGTAAAATATACAGAAGGACGATTTTTGCCATACTTTTTCCCGGATACGTTCCATGAAGGCGGCGATCCTGTGAAGGAGGCAAAAGTGAACTGGGTAACAGCAAGAAGAGCAATCCTTCGAAGCCCGATCCAGAGAATCGGATACGGCGGATATCTGAAACTTGCCCTGGAATTCCCGGATTTTGTACAGTATATCAAAGAAGTCTGCGAAGAGTTCCGCACTTTATATGATAACATTCAGGGAACGACTCCTTATTGCGTAAAACGGGTAGCAGTCCTGAACTGTTGGGGAAAGATGCGTTCATGGGGTAACCATATGGTACATCACGCCATCTATTACAAGCAGAATTATTCTTATTTCGGAATTATCGAAGCATTAAGCGGCGCACCGTTTGATGTATCATTTATCAGCTTTGATGATATCAAAGCAGACAAAGATCTTCTGAAGAAATTTGATGTAGTGATCAATGTGGGAGATGCGGACACTGCACAGTCAGGCGGCGAGAACTGGATCGACGAAACAATCATCACAGCAGTCAGAGAATTTGTATATAATGGCGGTGGATTTATCGGTGTAGGAGAACCGGCAGCACATCAGTGGCAGGGCAGATTCATTCAGTTAGATGATGTACTTGGAGTAGAAGAAGAACATGGATTTAACCTGAATACAGATAAATATAACTGGGAAGAACACAGAGATCATTTCATCCTTAAAGATGCAGAAGGCGAGGTTGATTTCGGTGAAGGTAAGAAGAACATTTATGCCTTACCGGAAACAGAAATCTTAATCCAGAAAGACCAGGAAGTGCAGATGGCTGTAAAGACTTTCGGTAAAGGAAGAGGCGTTTATATCAGCGGACTTCCATACAGTTTCAAGAACAGCCGCGTGCTTTATCGTGCAGTCCTTTGGTCAGCATCCGCAGAGGAAGAACTTCACTGCTGGTATTCAACCAACTACAATGTAGAAGTACATGCTTACGTAAAAAATGGAAAATACTGTGTAGTCAACAACACTTACGAACCACAGGATACAGTAGTTTACAGAGGTGATGGAAGCAGCTTCCGGTTACATATGGAGGCAAATGAGATCAAATGGTATCAGATATGAAAGATATCGGATAGATTTTATCTGTAAAATAGATTGAAAAGAAAGTCAGTGAAGAAATAACAGAACAGGTTCAGACGTGAGCAGAATGCTTTTGCCTGAACCTGTTTTGATGTGTCAATAAGTTGATTTTTGAACAATCTTGCGTTTGAATTTCTTGTTTACGCATTTGTTGTCGGTCGCTGTAGCCACCGGCATATAATTATTTGATTAAGCTGTTATCATCAAAGTAGTTGATCTGCATTGCTGAACGAACATCATGAAGTGTCTGTGCAGCTTTTGCTTCAGCAACCTTGTTTCCCTCTTTGAGGATATCATATACATCATCAAGATGCTGTTCCCAGTATTTACGTCTCTCACGGATCGGAGAAAGCTCTGCCTGGAGTACTTTATTCAGGAATTTCTTAACCTTGACATCACCCAGACCGCCGCGTGTATAATGGGCTTTCAGTTCATCCAGATTCTGATATTCAGGCAGGAACTCTGCGAAATATTCCGGTTTACAGAATGCATCCAGATAAATAAATACAGGATTTCCTTCCACACGTCCCGGATCTTCCACACGAAGATGATTCGGGTCTGTGAACATGGACATAACCTTCTTCTTAACATCAGCTTCTTCATCTGAAAGGTAGATGCAGTTTCCGAGAGATTTGCTCATTTTTGCTTTTCCGTCAATACCTGGCAGACGTAAGCATGCTTTATTGGATGGCAGAATAATCTCAGGTTCTGTCAGAGTTTCACCATAAACAGTATTAAATTTGTGGACGATCTCCTTGCACTGCTCGAGCATTGGAAGCTGATCTTCGCCAACCGGAACAGTAGTAGCGCGGAATGCAGTGATGTCTGCAGCCTGGCTGATCGGATAGCAGAAGAAACCGACAGGGATGCTTGCCTCGAAATTACGCATCTGGATCTCGGATTTAACTGTAGGGTTACGCTGTACACGTGCTACAGTAACAAGGTTCATATAATAGAAAGTAAGCTCTGTAAGCTCCGGAACCATGGACTGGATAAAGATAGTGGATTTCTCAGGATCAATGCCGCATGCAAGATAATCCAGGGCGACCTGAAGGATGTTCTGGCGAACTTTCTCAGGGTGTTCAGCGTTATCTGTTAATGCCTGTGCATCTGCGATCATAATATAAATTTCATCATATAAGCCGGAGTTCTGTAAACGAACACGCTCGGATAATGAACCAACATAATGTCCAACATGAAGGCGGCCTGTTGGGCGGTCACCGGTTAAAATAATTTTGCTCATTTTGCTCTCCTAAAAGTAAATTTCGATTTTCCAGAGAGTTTCTGGAAATTCTCAGTTACTATTATTATAAGGCCTGTGAATGTTACCGTCAATGATTTTGGGGGAATAAATCAGGATATAATTTATTGAATATTTATGCAATAAATACATTTACAGAATTGATTAAAAGAAAAGATTCTGCTAGAATAATAAATAGCTTCCGACAGGATTGCAGAGATGTGTAATAGAAATATGTCATGCATTGCATGATAAGATAAAAGGAGTATTTACCATGCCAGTATTTGATTTCAGCGGTGCTTCAGACAAGAAAACAGGCGTACAGTCTGAATGTACCTACACTACGTTCCAGTCCAATGAAAAGGAGACTTCCCCTGAGAAACCGATTATGATCTTGGATAACAGCAGCCGTCAGTGGAAACATCATTCCTGCGGTATTTTTACTAATCCGATCAAACGTACATCCTTTGAATTTAAAGAGGATGACGGCGTTTTCAGTGCAGATATTATCAGTATTGATTCAAGATTTGTAAGTCTTCTGAAATGGCTTGGGGAGAATCATATCAATGTGCGCCTTTCAGGAGAGAATAAAGAGAATGGTTATGCAGTTTATAAGATTCGTGAGACTGCTTTTGGTGGCGGCACGAAACTTTCCGCAGAGGACGGATTTCTTCAGTTTATGATCGAGAGACTTCTTGCAAGCAGTGCACCTGCAGAGATTGTTGAGGATGAAGATGAGGAAGAAACAGGGGACGAGATGAAGCTGACAAGCATTCAGAGCATCACTGATTTTATGACCTGCGCAGGCAGAACCCTGCCGGATAATATCCGTCTCTGGGCGAGAAGAAACCTTGCAGTTGCCCGTTCACACGAAGTATCTCCGGAGGAGAGACGTCATGCTCAGAGAGCACTTTCCATCATGATGAATGTACAGTGGAAGAGCAATTATTTTGAAGCAATCGATCCTCAGGAAGCCCGCAGGATCCTTGATGAGGAACTCTACGGAATGGAATCTGTAAAGCAGCGTATCATTGAAACAATCATACAGATCAACCGTACCCATACACTTCCTGCATACGGACTTCTCCTTGTAGGTCCTGCAGGTACAGGCAAATCCCAGATTGCCTATGCAGTTGCCCGTATTCTGAAACTGCCTTGGACAACTCTGGACATGAGTTCCATCAATGATCCGGAACAGCTTACAGGAAGTTCCAGAATCTATGCAAACGCAAAGCCCGGAATCATCATGGAAGCTTTCTCGGCAGCAGGAGAATCCAACCTTGTATTTATTATCAACGAGCTTGATAAAGCAGCGTCAGGTAAGGGCAACGGAAATCCTGCAGACGTACTTCTTACTCTGCTTGACAACCTTGGATTTACAGATAACTATATGGAATGTATGGTGCCCACAGTGGGCGTTTATCCTATTGCTACGGCAAACGATAAATCCCAGATCAGCGCACCTCTGATGTCCCGTTTCGCGGTGATCGATATCCCGGATTATACATCAGAAGAGAAGAAGATCATCTTCTCCAAATACGTTCTTCCGAAAGTTCTGAAACGCATGAGCCTGAAAGCAGAAGAATGTGTAGTAACAGAAGACGGTCTGGATGCCATCGTTGAATTGCATAAAAATACAAGCGGTATTCGTGATCTGGAACAGGCAGCAGAGCATATCGCAGCCAATGCCCTGTATCAGATTGAAGTAGATCACCTGACAGGTGTGACATTCAATGCAGAGATGGTAAGAGAATTACTTTCCTGAAAAACTGAAATTATATGTCTGAAAAAATCTTGACATAAATAAAAATTAAGAGTATACTTTCAGACATCAACAGGATAAAATTTAGAAATTGCTGATAAAAATAAAATAAGATCTTCAGGGCAGGGAGCAATTCCCTACCGGTGGTAAAGCCCACGAGCCGTAAGGCATGATTCGGTGTAATTCCGAAGCCGACAGTACAGTCTGGATGAAAGAAGATAACAGTAGAGATACAGAAGAATTAACTGATCTGTGAAAGCGACTGCTCTGGAATAATAAATTTATTCCAGAGCTTTTTAATATCATCAAAGCAGTTTTAATGATGAAGCAAAAAGTCAGATTCACACGAAGATAATTCAAGCAGATATTAATTTACAGGCCCTGGATGTTGAAAGACACCGGGGCTTTTTTGGTATCATCAGTACCATCAGAAGAACAGGAGATGAGGGATTGAAAGATATAACGGATATGGAAAAAGACAGGCAATATATGAAAATGGCGTTAGAACTGGCGCAAAAAGGAATGGGATTTACAGCACCTAACCCAATGGTAGGTGCCGTGATCGTCAAAAGCGGAAAAGTCATTGGCCAGGGATATCACAGAAAATACGGTGAACTTCATGCAGAAAGGGAAGCTCTGGCATCATGTACAGAACAGCCAGAAGGTGCCTCCATATATGTTACTCTGGAACCTTGCTGCCATTACGGGAAACAGCCTCCGTGTGTCAATGCAATCCTGGAATCGGGGATCAGACGTGTGATTATTGGTTCCTCGGACCCTAATCCCCTGGTTTCAGGAAAAGGAATCCGGATTCTGAAAGAGCATGGGATCGAAGTAACGGAAAACGTTTTAAAAGAAGAGTGCGATAAACTCAATGAAGCATTTTTCTATTACATACAGAATCAAAAACCATATGTAGTCATGAAATATGCGATGACCATGGATGGAAAAATTGCCACTTATACAGGCGCATCCAGATGGGTGACAGGCGAAGCTGCCAGAATGCATGTGCAGAAACAGAGATTGAAATATACAGGGATTATGGCTGGAGTGGGAACTGTGCTGGCAGATGATCCGATGCTTACATGCAGACTGGAAAACGGCAGAAATCCTGTGCGTATTATCTGTGACTCCCACTTGCGGACACCACTGAATTCCAGAATTGTGAAAACGGCATCAACAATTCCAACAATCTTTGCAACCAGCAGTAAAGACCAGCAGAAGATAAAGAATTATGAAGATATGGGATGTAAAGTTCTGGATGTCCCGGAAAAAAACGGACACATAGATTTAAACAGACTAATGGAACTTCTGGGAGCTGCAAAGATAGACAGTATCTTACTGGAAGGAGGAGGCACTTTAAACTGGTCAGCACTCGAAAGCGGTATTGTTCAGAAAGTCCAGACCTATATAGCACCCAAACTTTTTGGGGGAGAAAGTGCAAAGACACCGATAGAAGGAAAAGGATTTCCTGATCCTGCCAGCGCAATATTATTAAAAAACAGCGAAATAATCAGAATAGGAGATGATTTTCTTATAGAGAGTGAGGTGAAGAGTAATGTTCACGGGAATTGTTGAAGAACTGGGAACTGTGAAAAAAATAAAAAAAGGAGCAAATTCAGCAGTATTTACGATACGGGCAGAGAAAATTCTGGATGATCTGAAAACAGGGGACAGTGTAGCTGTAAATGGAATCTGCCTCACTGTAACTGCATGTCTGGAAGATGGTTTTACAGCAGATGTGATGCATGAGACATTGAATCGTTCTGCGCTGATTCAGCTTTCTTTGGAACAGCATGTAAATCTGGAAAGGGCAATGCCTGCAAATGGAAGATTTGGAGGACACATTGTTGCCGGGCATGTGGATGGAACAGGAAAAATCACGGAAATTCGCAGAGATGATAATGCTGTCTGGTACACCATTCAGGCTTCACCACAAATTATGAAATATATTGTGGCAAAAGGTTCTGTAACAGTTGATGGAATCAGTCTTACAGTGGCAAAAGTCTCAGAAACAGACTTTTCCATTTCTGCAATTCCTCATACAGTAAAGATTACAGTCCTCGGAGAACGCAAAGAAGGAGATATCGTCAATCTGGAGACAGACATAATTGGAAAATACGTGGAAAAATTAATAACGCCTGTGAAAGAACAGCCGATAAAAAGTAATATTACACGGGATTTTCTGAACAAGTATGGCTTTTGACAGAATTAACCACAAAGCGGTTATTCGATTGATGCAGAACTGTACAGTGGATGTTTTATCTGCCTGACACGAACCAGATAAGCAGCCAATACGAATGATTTTGCCCTCTTAACAACAGAAAAATACATTGCATAAGGAGAGAAAAAATGAACGGATTTGATTCAGTAGAAGAAGCTCTGGAAGAACTTCGGAATGGAAAAATTATTCTGGTAACGGATGATCCGGACAGAGAGAATGAAGGAGATTTTATCTGTGCAGCAGAGTTTGCCACAACAGAAAATATTAACTTTATGGCAACTCACGGAAAAGGACTTATCTGTATGCCAATGTCTGAGGAATATGTAAGAAAACTGCAGTTCCCGCAGATGGTAGCAGAAAATTCAGATAATCACGAAACTGCTTTTACTGTTTCCGTAGACCATATCAGCACCACTACAGGAATCTCTGCGGCAGAACGTTCTGTTACTGCCATGAAATGTGTGGATGAGAATGCAAAACCCGAAGATTTCAGACGCCCCGGACATATGTTTCCACTTCTGGCGAAGAAGAACGGTGTTCTGGAAAGAAACGGACATACAGAGGCAACTGTAGACCTGTGCAGACTTGCAGGGTTAAAACAGTGCGGGCTGTGCTGTGAAATTATGAGAGAAGACGGCACTATGATGCGGACTTCTGAGTTACGGGAACTTGCCGGAAAGTGGAATCTTAAATTCATAACAATTAAAGATATTCAGAATTACCGTAAATGCCATGATATTCTGGTGAATCGCGTGACGACCACAAAAATGCCGACCAGATACGGAGAGTTTATGGCGTATGGATTTGTAAACCGCCTGAATGGGGAACATCATGTAGCACTGGTAAAAGGTGAAATCGGAGCTGGAGAAAACGTCCTGTGCCGTGTGCATTCAGAGTGCCTGACAGGAGACGTTTTTGGATCACAGCGTTGTGACTGCGGACAGCAGTTTGCAGCGGCGATGGCCCAGATTGAGGAAGAAGGCAGAGGGATACTCCTTTATATGAGACAGGAAGGAAGAGGAATCGGACTGATCAATAAACTTCGTGCCTATGAACTTCAGGAACAGGGAATGGATACACTCGAAGCGAATCTGGCACTTGGATTTGCCGGAGACGAAAGAGAATACTACATTGGTGCGCAGATTCTGAGAAATCTTGGGGTAAAAGAGCTGCGGCTGCTGACAAATAACCCGGATAAAGTTTATCAGTTGGAAGAATTTGGCATCAGGATTAAACAGAGAGTTCCGATACAGATGAATGCCACAGCGTATGATCTGCGTTATCTTAAGACAAAACAATTACGAATGGGACATATTCTGAAGTATTAAATACAGCGGGGATTTTTATATATAACGATAACGTTCCCGAAAATAAAATTTACCGTATATAAAAACCTGTACAGGTTAAAAAATATAAATTTACAGATGAAAGGACCAGAAAAAATGAAAACATTAGAAGGAAAATTAGTATCAGATGGAATGAAAGTAGGAATTGTAGCAGCCCGCTTCAATGAATTTATAACTTCCAAGCTGGTAAGTGGTGCCATGGATGGACTGACACGTCACAATGTAAAAGAAGAGGACATCCAGGTAGCGTGGGTACCAGGTGCTTTTGAAATCCCACTGATCGCGTCTAAAATGGCAAAAAGTGGAAAGTATGATGCGGTTATCTGCGTAGGTGCTGTGATTCGTGGAAATACCAGTCATTATGATTATGTATGCAATGAGGTTTCCAAAGGGATTGCATCAGTATCACTGGAAACAGGAGTTCCGGTATTATTCGGAGTACTTACCACAGAAAACATCGAGCAGGCAATTGAACGCGCAGGTACAAAAGCAGGAAATAAAGGCTATGACTGTGCACTCAGTGCCATTGAAATGGTAAATCTGATCAAAGAACTTGAAGCTTAAATAGACAACAGGTCAGACCCTGAAAGTGAAACCAGTTCACGAAAATCGAAAGGTAATGGTGCTTCCAGAAGGAGCATTTCATCTCTGAAAGGATGCTGAAAAGAAACTTTCCATGCATGAAGGGCTGCCCTGGAAAAGGAAGCACAGGAAGATATTTTATCGTCTGAATGATAAAGAGTATCTCCAAGCAAAGGATGTCCTGTGGATGCCATATGGACACGGATCTGGTGGGTACGTCCGGTATCCAGCTTAAGTGTGATAAGCGACCAGTCCTGACTGGAAAAAAGAGTATGATAATGAGTAACTGCTGTTTTGATTTTTCCCGATAATGCAGATGAATGTAAGGAAAGATCAGCAGCAGTTTTCATTTTCAGATGATTCTCCGGGTCCTGCATCAGCGGTAAATCTAAGGTATGCCAGACACCAGGCATATCTACAGGCAAAGTATCGGATACAGCGGCAAGATATTGCTTGTGAATTTTGCATGGAGATTTTACAGATTGAAGCCTTGAAGCTGCTACCTGATTTTGGGCAAAAACCACAATCCCGGAAGTCTCCTGATCCAGCCGCCCCACCGGGCGGACACAGACCTGTTCATTTTTCTCTCGAAAGTAACCGGCAACAAGATTGGAGAGGCTGTCTGTATAATGCATTCCCGTTGGATGCGTAACCATTCCTGCCGGTTTATCAACCGCCAGAATATCCGTATCTTCATATAAAATATTCAGAGAAAAAGAAGTTTCGGAAACTGGAGCTGAAGCTCTGTTGGAATGGAAATCCGACAAATCCTTACTTCTGATTCCGTCATTATAATTTTCAAGATGCGCAGAAGCAGTCCCGGCTTCCTCCAGACAAACGCGGATCACATCGCCTGGATATATTGTCTCAGTTACACGACAGCGAACTCCGTTTCTGGTAATCCCGTCCGGTCGAAACTTCGCCTGGCTGATCTGCCGTTTTGTAAGTCCTGCATTCTTTTTCAGAAATGCTTCCATTTTAAGTTCTGTAGTTTGTTCATCTATTCTAAATTCCAGATATCGTTCCATCTTAATACTTTTCCTGCGTAATATATTCTGATATTGATACCATTGATATTACAGGGCAAAAAATAAACTGTCAATGCAAAATTATGTCAGCGTAATGCATAAAATATACTGAAGAAAAATTGCAATTGTGCTATGATATAAGAATCAAAACAATGAAAGCGGGGCAGAAAATAAATATGAAATACTTAATCATTGGAGCCGGAGGAACCGGTGGTGTTACCGGATATTATATGAAAAAAGCAGGCAAGGACGTAACCCTGATCGCGAGAGGCGAACACCTGAAAAAGATCCAGAAACAGGGTCTTACATTGGAGAAAATGTGGGATAAAACAGAGGAAAACATAAGCATTCCTGCTACAGATATGGAGCATTATGCAGAGCATCCGGACGTAATTTTTGTCTGCGTAAAAGGCTATTCCTTACAGGAAACGATTCCGTTTATCAAACGCATTGCCAGGAAAAATACTATCGTAATTCCAGTGTTGAATATATATGGAACAGGTGGAAAAATGCAGAAAGAACTGCCGGATTTTCTGGTAACGGACGGCTGCATCTATGTTTCTGCCAACATTAAAGAACCGGGAAAACTTCTCCAGCATGGACAGATTCTGCACATTGTATTCGGCGTAAGAGACAAAGCAGAATTCCGACCGGAACTGAAAGAGATTCAGAAAGACCTCTGTGACAGTCATATCGACGGGACTCTTTCGGAAAACATCCGCCGTGAAGCACTGGAGAAATTTTCCTATGTATCCCCGATCGGGGCAGCAGGACTCTATTACCACGCAACTGCCGCAGATTTCCAGAAAGAAGGCGAAGCCAGAGAACTTTTTAAGACCATGGTAAAAGAAATCGCAGCACTTGCAGAAGCCATGGGAGTTCCTTTCCAGAAAGATATGGCAGAAGTAAATTTAAAAATCCTTTCCAACCTCGCGCCGGAAGCAACCACTTCCATGCAGCGGGATATCATGGCAGGAAAACAGTCC
>ULZC01051699.1_pt1 | contig 14586 bp, 9 predicted proteins | sample 1962771 | NCBI WGS metagenome assembly ULZC01 (sample SAMEA4835880, study PRJEB28245) | human gut metagenome | biome: gut microbiome; material: fecal sample | place: Denmark | collected 2008 | reverse complement strand
CCGGGGGTAAAGTTTGTTCTGATCGCAGGACCTTCTTCTTCCGGCAAGACAACATTTTCACATCGCTTATCCATTCAGCTCAGAGTGAACGGGCTTCATCCACATCCGATTTCTGTAGATAATTATTTCGTAGATCGGGAGAAAACACCGAAAGACGAGGATGGAAATTATAACTTCGAATGCATTGAAGCAATCGATGTGGAAAAGTTCAATGAGGACATGAGCAATCTGCTGGCAGGCGAGGAAGTCTATCTTCCGGTTTTTGACTTTAAGACCGGTAAACGGAATTTTGAAACAAAGCCAAAGAAACTCGGTGAAAATGATATCCTTGTAATCGAAGGAATCCATTGCCTGAATCCGAAGCTGACAGAACAGTTATGTGATGACCGGAAATTCAGGATCTATATCAGTGCATTAACACAGCTGAATATTGATGAGCATAACCGGATTCCGTCTACAGACGGACGTTTGATCCGAAGACTTGTCAGGGATGCAAGAACAAGAGGGGCATCGGCGACGAAGACCATCTCAATGTGGCCGTCAGTGAGAAGAGGAGAAGAGAAGAATATTTTCCCATATCAGGAATATGCAGATGTGATGTTTAACTCTTCCCTGATCTATGAACTGGCAGTGTTGAAACAGTATGTGGAGCCGTTGCTTCTTGGCGTAAGCAAAGACTCTCCGGAATATGTTGAAGCAAAGCGGTTGTTGAAATTCCTGGATTATTTCGTAGGAATCGGAAATGACAATGTGCCAACGAATTCACTTTTGAGAGAATTTATTGGCGGTGGATGTTTCCATGTCTAATGCAATAGAAAGATAGAAGAAAGAGGATACATAGAAAACTTGTATGTGACAAGAATTTCTATGTATCCTCTTTGCATTAAGATACCTCTTTGTTGATCATATCCTGCAATAAGCAGAAATATACAATATCTAATCCTAAAATCGAGAGAACCAGGTAGAGAATAGAAGAATTCCCCTGTATTCCTCTGATGCGGTCACAGCGTTCTCCCATCTTATAAGCCCAGTAAATACCATAGATTCCACAGGTGATCAAAGAAAATAGGAATACCATGCCTCCGCTTGTTGCCTGTGGCTCTCCGGCCAGCTGATTCACCTCATCATTCAGCTTGATCATCCAGTAGATACTGTAGATGCCGCAGGTGAGAAAAGAAAAAACAATTGCAAGCACAAGATTACGTGGCATAATGCCTGCAGTTGCCCCGTTCCGGTAATAATTGTTCTGATTATAGTTGTTCTGGTATGCATTCTGGTAATATGCATTCTGCTGGAACTGGCTTTCCTGCTGCTTTTGATTCTCCTGTGTATGAGCATTATCATTAGGAGTGGGAAGCGGAGCACCACATTCCTGACAGAAAGAAGCACTGTCTTCGCAGAGTGAATTACATTTTGGACAGATTTTCATAGAAGATTCTCCTTTGCATGAATTAGTTCGAAAAATGTCAGAAGTTGACAAGATCCTTCTGAAAAGTATCGTAGCATAAAAAGATACAAGTTACAAGAAATGTAGCCAAGTTTTAGGATATCTTAAGATATTCGATAGAAATAAACTCGGAATATGCATAATATTCTTCCTTTTTCTTTCAAAAAGTTTGTGGTAGAATAGTAATGTTTCTGAAAACAAAACATGAGGAGATGAAAGTATGCCAGTATTTGACTTTAACAGTGCACCGGAAGATAAGAAAGAAGTTCAGTGTACTTATACAACATTTTGTTCCAACGAAGACCATGCGACACCGGAGTGTCCGATTCTTGTTCTGGATAATCAGAACCGGAAGTGGAACCATCATTCCTGCGGTGTGTTTACCAATCAGAATAAGCAGACCGCATTTGAGTTTGATGAAAAGGACGGAACATGCAGTGCAGATATCCTGAAAGTGGATGCACGTTTTGTCAGCCTTTTAAAATGGCTTGGAGAAAATCACATTAATGTACGTCTTTCCGGAGAAAATAAGCCGGATGGTTATGCCGTTTACAGAATCCGTGAGATCGCATTTGGAGGCGGAACAAAATTATCTGCTGAGGACGGCTTCCTTCAGTTTATGATCGAGCGGCTGTTTGCAAGTGATGCGCCAAAAGAAAAGATCAATGATGACGAGCAGGAAGAGTCCGGAGATGACATGAAGCTTACAAGTATTCAGAGTATTACAGACTTTATGACATGCGCAGGACGTACACTTCCGGATAACATTCGTCTGTGGGCAAGAAGAAATCTTGCAGTTGCACGTTCTCACGAGGTCTCTCAGGAAGAGCGCCGTCATGCACAGAGAGCACTATCTATTATGATGAATATTCAGTGGAAGAGTAATTACTTTGAAGCAATCGATCCGGATGAAGCGAGAAGAATTCTGGATGAAGAGCTGTATGGAATGGAGAAAGTAAAGCAGAGAATCATAGAGACGATCATTCAGATCAACCGTACACATACACTTCCGGCGTACGGACTTCTGCTTGTCGGACCGGCCGGAACAGGTAAATCCCAGATTGCTTATGCCGTTGCAAGAATCCTTAAACTTCCTTGGACAACACTGGATATGAGTTCCATTAACGATCCGGAACAGCTGACAGGAAGTTCAAGAATCTATTCGAACGCAAAGCCAGGTATTATCATGGAAGCATTCTCCATGGCAGGGGAATCCAATCTGGTATTCATTATTAATGAGCTGGATAAGGCGGCATCCGGAAAGGGAAACGGAAACCCGGCAGATGTTTTACTTACACTGCTGGACAACCTTGGATTTACAGACAATTACATGGAGTGTATGATTCCTACCGTTGGTGTATATCCAATCGCTACAGCGAATGACAAGGATCAGATCAGTGCACCGCTCATGTCCCGTTTCGCTGTCATTGATATCCCGGATTATACACCAGAAGAGAAGAAAGTAATCTTCTCCAAATTCGCACTTCCGAAGGTGCTGAAACGCATGAGCCTGAAGGCAGAAGAGTGCATTATGACAGATGAGGCACTCAATGAAGTGATTGAACTTTACTCCAATACATCAGGAATCCGTGATCTGGAACAGGCAGCAGAACACATCGCAGCGAATGCACTGTATCAGATTGAAGTGAATCATGTGGAGAAAGTTGAATTTGATGCAGAGATGGTAAGAGAACTGCTTGGATAGAGTTGGGCTTCGCCCTCAATCTGAAAAAAATGAGCTCTGGAAAGTTTTGGCTTTCCAAAGCTCATTTTTTGAATTCCTACTGTCTATAATACTGCAGAAACTCCCCAATCTTACCAACCGCCTCTTTCAGTACTTCAATACGCGGCAGATAAACCACGCGGAAATGATCCGGCTGATGCCAGTTAAATCCACTTCCCTGAACGATCAGGATCTTCTTGTCACGAAGCAGATCAAGAGCAAATTTCTCATCATTCACGATATTGAACTTCTTCGTATCAATCTTCGGGAACATATAAAATGCAGCCTGCGGTTTTACTGCGCTGATTCCCGGAATATCCGTCAGAGCCTTGTAAACATATTCACGCTGCTCGTAAATACGTCCACCCGGAACAATATAATCATTTACACTCTGGTGTCCGCCGAGAGCTGTCTGTACAATGGACTGTGCCGGAACGTTAGAGCAAAGACGCATGTTGGAAAGCATCTTGATTCCTTCGATATAGTCTCTTGCAATATTTTTATTTCCACTTAAGATCATCCATCCAATACGGAATCCGGCGATCATATGGGACTTGGACAGTCCGCTGAATGTCACGCAGAACAGATCCGGTGCGAGAGAAGCAATAGAAACATGCTCTTTTCCATCCATAACAAGACGATCATAAATCTCATCAGAGAAAATGATCAGCTGGTGCTCTCTTGCGAGATCTACAATCTGCTGCAGTACTTCCTTCGGATAAAGAGCACCGGTCGGATTGTTTGGATTGATGATAACGATCGCTTTTGTACGGTCATTGATCTTCTTACGCATATCTTCGATATCCGGATACCAGTCAGACTGCTCATCACAGATATAGTGCACAGGCTTTCCACCGGCAAGTGTAGCACAAGCTGTCCAGAGCGGATAATCCGGAGACGGGATAAGAATCTCATCCCCTGTATCCAAAAGAGCAGACATCGTAAGATTGATCAGTTCACTGACACCATTTCCTGTGTAAATATCGCTCATCGTTACATTCGGCAGGTGCTTTAACTGGGCATACTGCATGATCGCTTTTCGCGCAGAGAACAGACCGGCAGAAGCAGAGTAGCCTTCGCAGTCAGAAAGCTGACGGCTCATGTCATAGATCACCTCATCCGGTGTACGGAAGCCAAACGGAGCCGGATTTCCGATATTAAGCTTCAGTACATGAGTTCCCATCTCTTCCATTCTGGCAGCCTCATCAACAACCGGACCTCTCACATCATATAATACATTATTTAACTTGGATGATTTCTTGAATTCTCTCACTTTCATACCTCCTGAATTATCTGCGGATGTCTGTATCTTATCAACATCTGACAGTGTGGAATCATTATCATTATTATTGTTTAACCAGTCAGGATCAACCTGCAGGGCATCTGCCAGAAAATGTAAGATGTCGGTACGCGGGATTGTCTTCCCACTGACATACTGGCTGACATGACTTTTCCCAAGCTTGATCCCTTTCTGCTGGGCAAGACGAACAAGATCAACCTGCTTCAGGCCTTGCTCGTTCATAGCGGCTTTTAATCTGTCTGCAAAGGTTTCCATAAAGCTCCTTTCTGGGGTTATCCTTCCGGGGGTCAGACCCCATTAATAAAGTATTAACAAAATACAAAGTTCAATTTAAAAGTTCAAAACTTTAGTCAGAGTATACCACGATAAATGAAAAAGTTCAATAAAAAAATTACTGTTATAGAAAATCCGCAAAATCACGGTATCATTAAGAAAATATGATATACTAAAAGTGTTTATTACAGCAAAATACAAAGTACACAGAACGAAGGGAAACAGGGAAATGATTCTTGAAAATGAAAAAATAAAACAGGCATTGGAATATATAAAGGAAGAAGATCCGGCGACGACTCAGGACACGCTCAATATGTGTCAGATCCCGGCACCTTCTTATAAGGAAGAGAAAAAAGCGGAGTATGTCCGGGAGCGGTTCCGGGAGATCAGGCTTAGGGATGTCAGGATTGACGCTGTTGGAAATGTACTTGGGATCTGGCCGGGAACAGGTGAAGGACCAAGTGTAATGCTTGCAGCACACACAGACACAGTATTCCCGGAAGGGACAGATCTGACGATAAGAAAAGAAGGAAATCGTTATTATTGTCCCGGCATTAACGATGACACACATGCAGTGGCGGAGATGATCGCAGTGGCGAAAGCAATGATTCATGCAGATCTTCACACAAAAGGGGACTTGATCTTCTGTGCAAATGTGTGTGAAGAAGGACTTGGAGATCTAAGGGGCGTGAAGTATCTGTTCGGATACGACAACAAAGCTTCAGAAGAATGTCCAAAGGTAGATGCATTTGTCTCGATTGATAACCAGTATACGGGCGGGGTGATCTATACGGCAACAGGAAGTCACCGTTATGAGGTGACATTTACCGGAAGAGGTGGTCACAGTTTCCAGAACTTTGGCATTCCTAATCCAATCCATGCAATGGGACGAGCCATCGCACAGATCGCAGAATTCCAGGTCCCGAATGAGCCGAAGACAACATTTAACGTAGGCGTGATCCAGGGAGGAACTTCTGTAAATACAATTTCAGGTTCTGCATCCATGCTGGTAGACCTCCGTTCGGACAGCGAAGAAGAGCTGAACCGATTGGACAAAGAACTTCATAAAGTGATCAAACAGGCAGTGGAAGAAGAAAATGCAAGATGGGATGCTTCAAAGCCGCAGATCAAAGTGCAGATCGAAGGACGCGGTGTGAGACCGGCGGGGGCACAGCCAAAGGACTGTGCAATCGTGAAAGCAGCATTCCGGGCGGCAGAACTGCTGGGGATTGAACCGGAGTATCGGTATGAGAGCAGTACGGATGCGAATATCCCGATCAGTATGGGAATCCCGGCAATCACTGTTGGAAGAGGTGGAGAAGAAGACGGAATCCATACCCTTCAGGAATGGTATGAGCCAAAAGAAGCATGGCTTGGACCACAGAGAGATTTGCTTCTGATGATTCTGCTTGCCGGGGCAGAAGGAGTCTGTGAGCCGGCTATAGAAAAAAGATAAAAAATCTTAAGAAAATATCAATGTCTTTTTAGGCACATTTCTTGTATACTGATGGTATGAGAGAATATTTTGTGCAGATTGTACCGGATGTCCCGGAGATTTTATCTTTTGCACAAAAAGAAGTAAAAATAAAATAAAGCAGGAGGGCAAACGATGCGGGGAATCAGAAAGCAGTCATCCGACACACAGAGCTCCAGTCAGCCGAAAGAAAAAAGAAGATTGGATACAAAACAGAAAAAAGGAATGTTGATCGGCGGAGGTATCTTCCTTGTGGCAGTGATCGCCCTGATCCTTGTGAAGAATCTGACAGGTGGAAGTGGAGCAGATGGAGAGAATGTTCTTTATGCGGATTCCGTCGGAATGATCACAGGGACAGGACTTGGGACACAGAACCGGTTTACAGGAGTGGTTGAAGCACAGGATACGTTGAAACTGACACTGGCAGACAACCAGAAGATAAAACAGATCTTTGTTGAAAAAGGACAGGAAGTAGAGCCTGGAACAAAGCTGTTTGAATACGATACAGAAGAGCTTGCCATGACATTAGATCAGGGAAAACTGGAGCTTGAGAAGATCACGAACAACATCAGCAGCCTGAATTCACAGATCGCGACACTTACAACGGAGAAGAAGAGTGCGCCGGCCAGCGAACAGCTGTCCTATACGACACAGATCCAGGAACTTCAGATGGAGATCAAGCAGGAAGAGTACAATTATAAAGTAAAAGAGTTGGAAGTAAACCGTACACAGAAGAGCCTGGAACAGTCTACAGTAACTTCTACAGTTGCCGGAATTGTACAGGAGATCAACGAACAGCAGGGAACGGACCCTTCTACAGGGGAGTCCAAACCGTTTATGAGTATCCTTTCTACAGGAAAATACAGAATCAAAGGAAAGATCAGCGAGCAGAACATCGGAGATCTGACACCGGGCACACAGGTGACGATCCGCTCCAGAGTGAATGAAGATGAGATCTGGACAGGTACAGTAGATAACGTAGACACAGAGAAGCCGGAGAACAGTTCCCAGGATTCTATGAGTTACGGTTCTGAGAACAGCGATAATCAGGCAACAAAGTATCCATTCTATGTCACATTGGATACAATAGATGGATTGATGCTCGGACAGCATGTCTATATCGAGACAAGTACTTCACTGGAAGCAGACAAGATGTGGCTGATGCGTGACTACATTGTAGACGCAGATTCAGATCATCCATATGTATGGGTAGCAGGAGATAATGACAAGCTTGAGAAGCGTTCTGTTACACTCGGAGAGACGAACGAAGATATGGGAACCTGTGAGATCGTAGACGGACTGAAAGCTTCTGATTACATTGTATGGCCAAGCGAGGAGTGCAAAAAAGGTGCAGCTGTTGTGAAGAACGATTCAGGTACATCAGGCAGTACTTCAGATATGTCAGGAGCCGAGGGCGGTTACGAAGAACCTGTAGAAGAAAATGCAATGCAGGAAGGAGTTCCGGGAACGGAGGAGAGTGTGGATGAATAAAAAGAAAATAATCAAGATCGGCATTCCTGTGGCAGCAGGCTGTATCGTTCTTGCACTTGGAATCGGTTTCGCAGTGAAGAACAGCGGAAAGGCTGTTAAAGTAGCTCCTGTCAGCAGTGTGAATTCCGGCGGCGGGTACGATGATAGCGGGATTGCAAGTTACGGAACCGTCACAACGAACCAGAAGCAGGACATTTACGTGGATGATACTATGCCGATCACACAGGTTTACGTGAAAGCCGGGGATACGGTGAAAGTTGGAGACCGTCTTGTGGCATATGACACGACACTTTCTTCCCTGGAACTTGAGATGAAAGAAATGCAGATTCAGGGGATTGACCTGAACATTCAGAACCTGCAGAAAGAGATCACCCAGCTCAAGGGGACGAAGACCGCGAAGGCAGATACAGGGGCATCCGTCGTGCAGACAAGCACAGATGGAGAACAGCAGCCAACTGTACAGAAGATGAGTGCTGTAAAGATAACTGTTCTTAATACATCAAAAGAGGATGAGAATAAAAAACCGGATGGTGATACCTCGAAGGATGATACTTCAAAAGACGATGCTTCGAAAGATGATAATACAAAAGACGATACATCCAAAGACGATAACAAAAAAGACGATGTACCGTCTTCCGCAATCGAGCGTCCATTTCCTGAAGCATTAAAGGGAAAAGAGGTTTACAGTGAGATCACATTAGATTCTGTTCCTTATAATAAAGAAGACGCAGACGGAACAATGGAAAAACCGTATCGTTATCTTTGTGCACCGGGGGCAGCCGTAAATGCACCGTTTATGCTCAAAGTATTAAAAGAGGGTCAAGTGTGTGCCTTTGATGTCGTAGATAACGCAGAAGCGCCGACAAAATTCTTATCCTGTTGGATCCTCGATGGAAAAACAGGACAGGTAGTCATACCGGATCCACAACCAACTCCAGACCCGGAGCCGACTCCAAATCCAGAGCCGACTCCGGAACCAGAGCCAACTCCGGAACCAGAGCCAACTCCGGAACCGGATATTTCAGAAGATCCGGCTATCCCAAACACCCCGGACCTCCCGTCAAAGGAAGAAGTGACGAAGCAAATCAAGGAGAAAGAGCAGAAGATCAAAGATCTGGATCTTTCCAGGAGATCCGCTGAACTGGAACTGAAAAAGCTGAAGAAAAAGGTCGGGGACGGCGTGATCAAAAGTACGGTAGAAGGTGTAGTCAAAGAAGCGACTGACGAAGCGTCTGCAAAGAATGAGAACAAACCGGTTGTCAGCGTTGTCGGAGAAGAAGGTTTCTATGTGACCGGAAGAGTCGGAGAGACAATGCTTGATCAGATCAAAGAAGGAATGACTGCGACTGTAATGTCCTGGCAGTCGGGAGAATCCTACGAAGCGACAGTTACAGGTGTTGGCAACTCACCGGTAAGCGATTATTCCACAGGAGAGAACCAGAATCAGTCCTTCTATCCGTTCACGCTCGTGATCCACGGAGACGCAAATCTCTCGAATGGTGAGTCTGTGAATCTGTCGATGAATGGAATTGCAGCAGGTAGTGATGGATCAATCTATCTTGAAAAAATGTTTGTCCGCGAGGAAGGAAACCGCTATTATGTCTACAAGCGGGGCGATAACGGCAGATTAACAAAACAGTATGTAGAGGTTGGCAAAAATATGTACAATTCACTGGAGATCACCTCCGGCCTCACAATGGACGACCTGATCGCGTTCCCTTATGGCAGAGATGTCAAAGAAGGCGCAAAGACACAGGAAGCAGATACCCTGTACGACTATTATTAAGAAGACTGAACAGTATCAAAATGAAAGAGAGTGAGGTGCCATTATGTTAGAAGACATCAGACTGGCGTTTCAGGGAATCTGGAATCATAAATTAAGATCTGCGCTCACAATGCTCGGAATCATCATAGGAATCGGTTCCATTATAGCAATTGTGTCCACGATCAAAGGAACGAATGAACAGATTAAGAAGAATCTGGTCGGTGCAGGAAATGACGCGGTAAATGTACAGCTCTATCAGGGTGACTGGCCGATCGATCTGCAGTATCAGTCACTCCCGGACGGTGTGCCGGAGATCTCAGACGAGACATTGCAGGAAGTCGTTGAACTCCCGGAAGTGGAGACAGCGTCTTTATATCATACAAGAAATGAATACGACGCAGTTTACCGCGGCGCAAAGTCATTAAGTAACAGCGTGATCCTTGGAATTGACAGAAATTACCTGGATGTTTACGGATATCAGGTAACCAAAGGAAGAGGATTAACAGACAAAGATTATTCCGAAGGACGAAAAGTAGCCTTGATAGACAAGACAACAGCGGCAAGTTTATTCGACAATGCAGATGTGATCGGAAGAACGATCGAGATCAAGGGAGAGCCTTTTGTTGTCGTTGGAATGGTTGCAAAGAAAGCAGAGTCCCAGCCGGTAATCAACTCAATGGAAGATTACTACCGCTACATGTCAGATGACCAGAGTGGAAAGATCATTATTCCGGATAATGTATGGCCGGTCATTTACCAGTATGACGAACCGCAGAACCTTGTCGTGCATGCAAAAAGTACAGATGATATGACAACGGCAGGAGAGAAATCCGCAGATATTTTAAATGCTATGCTGACAGTTTCAGATGATACCGTGAAATACAAAGGAGAAGATCTGTTAGAACAGGCAACACAGATCCAGGAGATCAGTAACTCGACAAATCAGCAGCTGATCTGGATCGCCAGCATTTCCCTGTTAGTTGGTGGAATCGGAGTTATGAATATCATGCTCGTGTCGGTTACAGAACGTACCGGCGAGATTGGATTAAAGAAGGCACTCGGAGCGAGAAAGCGCAGAATTCTGACACAGTTCCTGACAGAGGCGGCGGTGCTGACACTGCTTGGAGGAATTATAGGTGTTCTTGGAGGAATCGCACTTGCGTACATTATATCCGGAGTCTCAGCAGTTCCGGTAGCGATCAGCGGAGTTTCGATTGTGATCGCAGTGCTGTTTTCTACACTGATCGGTATTATCTTCGGACTGATCCCGTCCGTGAAAGCGGCGAACATGAATCCAATCGAGGCACTTAGACATGAATAAAAAAACAGTGGAAAAAGAAAATACTTGTTTCAATTTCCTTCCATATCTGTTATAGTATGTGTTAATTAAAAGAGTCAGGAGAATCTGAGTGATCGGATTCTCCGTCTTTCTATGCAAAGAGAAAATAGCAATTATTAAAAGGAAAAGAGAAAAGGGGCATGTAAATTTGAGCAGCAGTACACTCGAGGGAAAGAAAAAGACAGAGAACGGAACAAAGAGGCTGATCTTCACAGCAGTATCTATCTTGCTGGAGATCGTCTTCCTTCTATTTCTGTTTACAAAGGTAAGTGAATACGCAACTATTATTGACTGGGCAACAAGAATCGTGGCAATCTTTCTTGTGCTTGGACTTTACAGCATGGATAAGACTTCATCAATGAAAATGCCATGGATCATACTGATGCTTGCATTCCCGATTCTTGGTGTGAGTCTGTATCTTCTCGTAGGTCTGAACGGAAGCACGAAGAAGATGCGGGCAAGATATGAAGAGATTGATAAAAAACTGCTCCCATATCTTCCGGATAACAGACAGATTCTCGAATGGATGAAAGAAGAGAGTCCGCAGGCGGGGGCAATCGCTTCTTATCTGACGAATTACTCTTGTTACCCGGTTTATCAGAACACAGATGTTACATATTATGATGAGGCGATCAAAGGGCTGGATGCACAGCTGGAGGATCTTTCAAAGGCAGAAAAGTTCATCTTTATGGAGTATCATGCTATCGAAGACGAAGAGGCATGGCAGAGGATTCAGACGGTACTTGAAGACCGTGTGAAAGCAGGCGTAGAAGTCCGTATCTTCTATGATGATATGGGATCGATTTGGTTTGTGAACATGGATTTTGCAACAAAACTGAAATCTTTAGGAATCAAATGCCGTGTATTTAACCCGATTCTGCCGGGACTGAATATGTTCCTGAACAATCGCGATCACCGGAAGATTACTGTAATTGACGGAAAGGTTGCTTACACAGGTGGATACAATCTGGCGAATGAGTATTTCAACATTACACATCCGTATGGAATCTGGAAAGATACCGGGATCCGTATGGAAGGAGATGCAGTCAAGTCTATGACAGTAGCATTTCTGGAAATGTGGAATGCAGCTGGAAATGTAAAGTCAAAAGAACTTGTACCGGAGAAATATGTGCTCAACTATGCATACCAGGCACAACAGCGTGGTTATGTCCAGCCATATGCAGACAGTCCTCTGGATGGAGAGCAGGTAGGCGAGGAAGTATATATCAGTATGGCGAACAAAGCGGAGAAATACTGCTGGTTTATCACTCCATACCTGATTATTACAGACGAGATGACACATGCACTCACACTGGCAGCAAAGCGTGGTGTTGATGTGCGTATCATAACACCGGGTATCCCGGACAAGAAGATGGTTTACAGTGTGACCCGTTCCTTCTATCATAATCTGGTTAAGCATGGAGTCCGTATCTATGAGTGGACACCGGGATTCTGTCATGCGAAGATGAGTGTGGCAGATGATAAAATGGCGACCTGCGGAACGATCAATCTCGATTACCGCAGCCTGTACCATCACTTTGAGAATGGATGCTTCCTGGCAGATTGCGACGCAGTGCTGGAGATCCGGGATGATCTGATCCGCACGATGGGAGAAAGCAGAGAAGTGACCGAGCAGTATAAAGAAGGAAGAAGTGCGGGCTTAAGACTCGGACAGCTGATCTTACGTCTGTTTGCGGAGCTGCTCTGATAATATCGTTTGTGGGTTGAATTTGCAAGGGATTGATTGTATAATGAACTTGATTGTTGAGAAATTAACAATAGTTTTTTTATGAAATGGATGGTCTGCCGGTCAGAAGATACTGAACCCGACAGCCAGATATGAACTTTATTTTATGAAGGAGGAATCAACGATGATTACCTGGAACAATTTGGATAAGCTTACTTCTTATCAGGAACTTGAGAAGACAGAAAGTGTAGACCTCGCAGCAGTGATGGCCGGAGAGAACGGAGCAGAGCGTGTGAAGAACTACAGCGTTCCGATGGCAGAAGGATTAGCATACAATTATGCAGCGAAGAAAGTGGATGACACAGTTCTCGCAGCTCTTGAGAAACTGGCAGAAGAAGCACAGCTGACAGAGAAGTTCGAAGCACTTTACAACGGAGAAGTTGTGAACACAGGAGAGAAGCGTCTCGTACTTCATCATATGACACGCGGACAGCTCGGAGATGCTGTTGAGGCTGACGGTGTTGACAAGCGTACTTTCTATGTAGAGCAGCAGAAGAAGATTGCTGAGTTCGCGAACAAAGTACATGCTGGTGAGATCACAAACGGTGCCGGAGAGAAGTTTACAACAGTTGTTCAGATCGGTATCGGCGGAAGTGACCTCGGTCCTCGCGCAATGTACCTTGCGCTTGAGAACTGGGCAAAGAAGAATGATACATTCAAGATGGAAGCAAAGTTCATCAGCAACGTTGACCCGGATGATGCGGCAGCAGTTCTGAATTCTGTAGATGTTGCTCACTCTATTTTCGTACTTGTATCCAAGTCAGGAACAACACTTGAGACTCTGACAAATGAGTCCTTTGTTAAGGATGCTCTTAAGAACGCAGGACTTGACGCATCCAAGCATATGATCGCAGTAACAAGTGAGACTTCACCACTTGCCAAGAGTGATGATTATCTTGCAGCCTTCTTCATGGATGACTATATCGGAGGACGTTTCTCATCTACATCAGCAGTTGGTGGAGCAGTACTTTCCCTCGCATTCGGACCGGAAGTATTCGCACAGTTCCTTGACGGAGCAGCAGCTGAGGATAAACTGTCCCTCAATAAGAATATCAAAGAGAACCCGGAGATGCTCGATGCATTGATCGGTGTATATGAGAGAAATGTACTCGGATACCCAAGCACAGCAGTACTTCCATACTCCCAGGCACTGAGCCGTTTCCCTGCACATCTGCAGCAGCTGGATATGGAGTCTAACGGAAAATCCGTAAACCGCTTTGGTGAGCCGGTTGATTATGTAACAGGACCGGTTATCTTCGGAGAGCCTGGAACAAACGGACAGCACTCCTTCTATCAGCTTCTTCACCAGGGAACAGATATTGTGCCGCTTCAGTTCGTAGGATTCAAGAACAGCCAGATCGGTACAGATGTTGTGATCCAGGACAGCACAAGCCAGCAGAAACTTTGCGCGAACGTAGCTGCTCAGATCGTAGCATTTGCATGTGGTAAAGAAGATGAGAACCGCAACAAGAACTTCGAAGGAGGACGTCCTTCAAGCATCATTATCGGAGAGCAGTTAACACCAGCATCTCTCGGAGCACTGCTTGCTCACTTCGAGAACAAGATCATGTTCCAGGGATTCCTGTGGAATGTAAACAGCTTCGATCAGGAAGGTGTTCAGCTTGGTAAAGTCCTTGCAAAACGCGTACTTGCACATGAGACAGATGGAGCCCTGAGAGTATTCAGTGATCTTCTGAACATCTAATCGAATCATATAAGTAAAAAGTATAGGAATCGTGCTGTCGGCGGAGAGTTCTGCTGACAGCACGATCTTTTATATATTAGGAAAGTGCTTTCCTAATATATAAAAAACGCTCCGCTTAGGATGCACACTGCGGCGTATAATGTAAGTGTCGCAAGCGACCGCCGCAGGCGCAAGAATGTGCCGAGGCACATTCTTTGTTCAAGCAAGGATTTTTTAAAAGAGAGAGGAAGCAAATGAAAAAGCGAAGGATCAAAGGAATTCAGATGATTCCATATGGACTTCTGGCCGGAGTTATGACAGAAGATTCAATAGAAGAGAGGCA
>ULZC01053004.1_pt1 | contig 14613 bp, 12 predicted proteins | sample 1962771 | NCBI WGS metagenome assembly ULZC01 (sample SAMEA4835880, study PRJEB28245) | human gut metagenome | biome: gut microbiome; material: fecal sample | place: Denmark | collected 2008 | reverse complement strand
ACCCTCCTTACTGGGTGTCCAGTAAAGAGGGTACATTTCAATGCAGCTTTTATCTGAATGTTATACTTTTTCGGATGAAATTACCAAGCTGCAGGAAGCATACTATGCCAAGGCGCAGCTTTCCCTGAATGATTTTCTGGACTCCATGTATATTTCAAATGCTGTCAAACGTCCTATCTATCGAACTCTTGCCGTTGTAAATGACATACGCAAAGCCTGTGGGACGGCGCCAAAACGCATTTTTATCGAAATGGCAAGAGATGGGGAAAGCAAAAAGAAAAGGAGCGTAACAAGAAGAGAACAAATCAAGAATCTTTATAGGTCCATCCGCAAGGATTTTCAGCAGGAGGTAGATTTCCTTGAAAAAATCCTTGAAAACAAAAGCGATGGACAGCTGCAAAGCGATGCGCTCTATCTATACTTTGCGCAGCTTGGAAGGGATATGTATACCGGGGACCCTATCAAGTTGGAGCATATCAAGGACCAGTCCTTCTATAATATTGATCATATCTATCCCCAAAGCATGGTCAAGGACGATAGTCTTGATAACAAGGTGTTGGTTCAATCGGAAATTAATGGAGAGAAGAGCAGTCGATATCCTCTTGATGCTGCTATCCGTAATAAAATGAAGCCTCTTTGGGATGCTTATTATAACCATGGCCTGATTTCCCTCAAGAAGTATCAGCGTTTGACGCGGAGCACTCCCTTTACAGATGATGAAAAGTGGGATTTCATCAATCGGCAGCTTGTTGAGACAAGACAATCCACGAAGGCCTTGGCAATCTTACTAAAAAGGAAGTTCCCTGATACGGAGATTGTCTACTCCAAGGCAGGGCTTTCTTCTGATTTTCGGCATGAGTTTGGTCTCGTAAAATCGAGGAATATCAATGACCTGCACCATGCAAAGGACGCATTTCTTGCGATTGTAACAGGAAATGTCTATCATGAACGCTTTAATCGCCGGTGGTTTATGGTGAACCAGCCCTATTCCGTCAAGACCAAGACGTTGTTTACGCATTCTATTAAAAATGGTAATTTTGTAGCTTGGAATGGAGAAGAGGATCTTGGCCGCATTGTTAAAATGTTAAAGCAAAATAAGAACAATATTCATTTCACGCGGTTCTCTTTTGATCGAAAGGAAGGCCTGTTTGATATTCAGCCACTAAAAGCGTCAACCGGTCTTGTACCAAGAAAAGCCGGACTAGACGTGGTAAAATATGGTGGCTATGACAAATCGACAGCAGCTTATTATCTCCTTGTTCGATTTACACTAGAAGATAAAAAGACTCAACATAAATTGATGATGATTCCTGTAGAAGGCTTGTATAAAGCTCGAATTGACCATGATAAGGAATTCTTAACGGACTATGCACAAACTACAATCAGTGAAATCCTACAAAAAGATAAACAAAAGGTGATAAATATAATGTTTCCAATGGGAACAAGGCACATTAAACTGAATTCCATGATTTCAATCGATGGTTTTTATCTTTCCATTGGAGGAAAGTCTAGTAAGGGAAAATCGGTGTTGTGTCATGCTATGGTACCTCTTATTGTACCTCATAAGATAGAATGTTATATTAAGGCGATGGAGTCTTTTGCACGTAAATTTAAAGAAAATAATAAATTAAGGATTGTGGAAAAGTTTGATAAGATTACGGTGGAAGATAACTTGAACCTATACGAACTATTTTTACAAAAACTTCAACATAACCCATATAATAAGTTCTTCTCCACACAATTTGATGTGCTGACTAATGGAAGAAGTACATTTACTAAATTATCTCCAGAGGAACAAGTTCAAACGTTATTGAATATCTTATCAATTTTTAAAACTTGTCGGAGCTCTGGCTGCGATTTAAAATCCATTAACGGTTCTGCTCAAGCTGCCAGAATTATGATCAGCGCAGATTTAACTGGACTCTCAAAAAAATATTCCGATATTCGGCTTGTTGAGCAATCAGCATCTGGACTTTTTGTTAGTAAATCACAAAATCTTTTGGAGTATTTATGAGCTATCGAACAATCGTCATCACGCAACGCTGCAAATTGGACTTCTGCATGAATTATGTAGAAGTCCAGACAGCAGTTTCTAAAAAGCGCATTTTCATTGATGAAATCAAGACCCTTATCATTGAAAATACAGGAGTTGCGATAACGGCCTATTTACTGTCCGAACTGATGAATCGGAAAGTCAATCTTATCTTTTGTGATAAGGCCCATAATCCACAGTCCAGTCTATTGCCGTTGCACGCACGATTTGACTCTATCCGAAAAATCAAGCAGCAAATGATCTGGTCGCAAGAAATCAAAGATGAAGTATGGGATTGTATCGTTAAGGCGAAAATTAGGCAGCAAGCCCTGTTCCTAGATGAACTGGAAAAGAAGGAACAGAGCAAGATGCTCATGTCGTATCTTGATGATGTGGTGTCGGCTGACGCCCATAATAGGGAGGGCCATGCAGCTAAAGTTTATTTTAATGCACTTTTTGGTAATTCCTTTACCAGGGACCTCGATTCGCCTATTAATGCAGGACTTAATTATGGCTATTCTCTGCTTTTGTCTTTATTCAATCGTGAGATTGTCTCTGCTGGCTATCTGACGCAGCTGGGCATCTTTCATGAAAACACCTATAATCCTTATAACTTTAGCTGTGATTTAATGGAACCCTTTCGCATCCTTGTCGACCGCTATGTTTATAATATGAATCCAACAACCTTTGCAAAAGATGAAAAGCGAGAGATTATCAACCTTTTTCAGGAGATTCTCTATATTGATGACTCGAGACAATTTTTAGCAAATGCTATCAATATTTATGCAAATAGCATTTTTCAAGCCCTGGAGAAGTGTGATACTTCCAAGATTAAGATCTATGAAATATGAGCTATCGATTTATGAGACTGTTAGTATTTTTTGACCTGCCAACAATAACGGCGCAAGATAAACGGGAATATCGAGCTTTTCGCAAGCTATTGATCAAGAATGGCTTTTTTATGATGCAGGAATCCGTCTATTGCCGGATGATCCTAAATAAAGGCCAAGAAGAGGCCATTGTTTCCATCCTCCTAAAAAATAAGCCCAAGGATGGATTGGTCCAGCTCTTATCGATTACGGAAAAGCAGTTTTCCAATATTAAGTGCATTGCGGGAAGTCTTGAGACGGATGTACTCGCTAGTGATGAACGGGTGGTGGTTTTGTGAAGCTCCTCATTCCAGATTATCAAATCAATTTAACATGGAAAGATTATTCCGTTCCCACCCTCATTATTGAAAATCCTCATCAGTTCTTCGAAATTATAAATGACTTGGTCTTGCAGATCAAAGAAGGAAATAATGGAAAAGCCATCTATTCTGATAAGGATAAGCCTGTTCCTTTAGAAAAAGCTTTTGAAATTTTAATCGATTACCTATCCATTGATTCAGTTCCCAAAATGCTTCTTACGAAGATCCAAAAAAGAATGGAATTTCAAGCTACAAATGGGCCTTTATTTGAAAACACACAGATTCTGTTAGCACAAATGGAACACCTAGCGGAAGAAATCGCCATGAGTCTAGATCTTGAAATAGATTGCGAAAAATTAACGGTTGGAAATCTCTTAAAAGCCTTGGGAATCACTATTAATTTGGATTATAATGGACTTGGTGAAAAAATCTTTGTTCTTATGGATCTTATTTCACGCTTTGAAGGAGATAAAATCTTTATTCTAGTCAATCTTCGAAGCTATCTTTCTAGTGAAGAAATACAGCTTTTTGTGGATACGGCCTTGGCTCATGACCTTAAATTTTTGCTTATAGATAACCGCCGATATCCCTTGTTTCATCAGGAAAAGAGGGTTCTTATAGATAACGATTTATGTGTATTATAAATTAGCACCTTTTGAATTTATCTACATGGAATGATAATCCGTTGATCAAATTTGAGGTTTGAGAGATATGTAAATTCAAAGGATAATCAAACGTTCATTCATACCCATTGCTTTTACCACTTGTTTGAGAGATATGTAAATTCAAAGGATAATCAAACCTGGATTCTTGGCTAGCATCACGACATGTGTTTGAGAGATATGTAAATTCAAAGGATAATCAAACTTACAAACTGTTTGATTGCCTTATACTGTCGTTTGAGAGATATGTAAATTCAAAGGATAATCAAACGCTGGTCGGTCTGATCTCACCCTTGATGGCGTTTGAGAGATATGTAAATTCAAAGGATAATCAAACTTCTCTGCTTGTTACTAATGCTCCTTGCAGTTTGAGAGATATGTAAATTCAAAGGATAATCAAACATAGGAGGGCATTCGATGAGCCTTGAATGCGTTTGAGAGATATGTAAATTCAAAGGATAATCAAACGATGAGAGATGCTGCTGCTTGCTGGTTTCCGTTTGAGAGATATGTAAATTCAAAGGATAATCAAACCGGCTATTTGCTGATTCGTAAGGCCCCGTTGTTTGAGAGATATGTAAATTCAAAGGATAATCAAACCCCGGCCACTTCAAACCCTTTGGCGTCATGTTTGAGAGATATGTAAATTCAAAGGATAATCAAACTGATCATATACTCTTCAAAAGCCGTTAAGTGTTTGAGAGATATGTAAATTCAAAGGATAATCAAACCAAGCTCCTGAAGCTCCGGTAAGTTAGCCGGTTTGAGAGATATGTAAATTCAAAGGATAATCAAACTCAAAACCCTCGCCAAAGAGGTCAACATTAGTTTGAGAGATATGTAAATTCAAAGGATAATCAAACCGTCGGCGTCATCCACGGTTTTGCCCTCCCGTTTGAGAGATATGTAAATTCAAAGGATAATCAAACCATCCAGCCCGGGACGAAAATCAAGATTAGGTTTGAGAGATATGTAAATTCAAAGGATAATCAAACGGGTATAGCACTGTGTTACTGCCTATCACAGTTTGAGAGATATGTAAATTCAAAGGATAATCAAACCTTTTTCATTAGCGTATCCGAAAGCTCATCGTTTGAGAGATATGTAAATTCAAAGGATAATCAAACGGTCGGACTGGACGGTTTCGCCCCAGAGACGTTTGAGAGATATGTAAATTCAAAGGATAATCAAACATCTTGCCCGTGATCCGTCGGGCCAACAAAGTTTGAGAGATATGTAAATTCAAAGGATAATCAAACCTTAACCACAAAAATGACCTTTAGGAGGTGTTTGAGAGATATGTAAATTCAAAGGATAATCAAACCAATCTGGCCACGAACAAGCCGCCGACGGTGTTTGAGAGATATGTAAATTCAAAGGATAATCAAACTTCCTGCTGTGTAAGTTTTGATAATGCTCGTTTGAGAGATATGTAAATTCAAAGGATAATCAAACTGATAATAATCTCCGGTGTAGTTTTTGCCGTTTGAGAGATATGTAAATTCAAAGGATAATCAAACTGTCATACTCAGGGTGCTGTTGTTGAATAGTTTGAGAGATATGTAAATTCAAAGGATAATCAAACGAACGCTATACCGTTGACCTTCACGTTCGAGTTTGAGAGATATGTAAATTCAAAGGATAATCAAACAGTCAGTAAGGCCAAAGAGCTGCAGTCTCAGTTTGAGAGATATGTAAATTCAAAGGATAATCAAACGTCGGCGTCATCCACGGTTTTGCCCTCCCGTTTGAGAGATATGTAAATTCAAAGGATAATCAAACCGCTGTCGCTGACTCCGTTCTGGCGTCTGAGTTTGAGAGATATGTAAATTCAAAGGATAATCAAACACTTGCCACGCAAGTTCCAGACTTCAACATGTTTGAGAGATATGTAAATTCAAAGGATAATCAAACAAACATCGGACACAGAGCGCTTGGCCGCGTGTTTGAGAGATATGTAAATTCAAAGGATAATCAAACCGACGTTGACGTCAGCGATTTGCCTGACTGGTTTGAGAGATATGTAAATTCAAAGGATAATCAAACAATGAAAGTCAAAGGGCTCCCCAGGGCCCTGTTTGAGAGATATGTAAATTCAAAGGATAACTAAGCGTAAAATGTTTTTCGGTAGGGAAAAATAGTCCTTGCAGAATAAAAGGGAGGCCCCTATTGTTAAGATAGTGTTAACGGCACGAATATCAAAACAAAGGAAGGTCTCCCATGGAAAAGATTGTATCAGATGTCATCAAAATAATAAAAGGGTCTAAGAACGAAATTGAGATGGAAAAGGTCCTCTGGACCTTTCTCCTAAACACCGTTATCGCCATGATTGCCCTTGCCTTTGAGCGAATTAATGATGAGCTCTTTGCATCCCTCAAGGCAGAAGGATATAAGGTACAGCGCAAGGATGCACGCACCATTCAAGGTATCTTTGGTCCTTTGACCTACGAACGGAGGTTGGTGAAGAAGGAGGGAGAAAAGGCCTTCTATCCCCTTGATAGGCATCTGGGGTTTGAGCGCTACCGCAGGTACACGCCCTACCTTGAGTTCTGTGTGGTCAAGCTGGCTGCAAGGTCCGTCTACCGCGTTGTGGAAGAGTCCATCAAGATCCTTTCCCCAGTGATCATCAGCCACCAGAAGGTGGCCATGCTAGTAAGAGACGCCGGCCGGAGATACAGCAAGTATGAAGAGACCATGCTAACCGTTGACGCAAAGCCGGATGGGGAGCTTGTTAAGCCTGACACGCTCTATATCGAAGGCGATGGGCTCTACATCTCTAGGGTAAACGGCAAAGATCCGTCTCTGGAGAGCAAGGAACCTGAGGAAAAGCCCAGAAAGAAGGAATACAATGAGCTGCACCGGATTCAGCTGGATGTGGGCGTGGAGCAGGAAGGAAACGGGAAGAGGCACAGACTTGTAGATAGGCGTGAGTTCGTCGATACAGACCTTGCCAAGGTTCAGATGCAGCTGGAACGCTTCTTGGAAAGCTACTACAACCTTCAGAAGACCATCGTTATCTGCAACAGTGACAATGGACCAGGGTACGTGAGAAGCTCGTTTGAGCGGATGGCAGGAGAGTGTGGTCAGTTTGAGTTCTTCGTGGATCCGTACCATGTGAACCAGAAGGTCAAGACACGGCTCAGCTTCGCTCCCAAGGGCCTTCAGAACGACGTTTTACGCGTCCTGAGACAGTTTTTAATAGGGAGAAGGTGGATGCGTACCTCAATGCGGCAGAAACCCTTGTAGAGACCAAGGAAGAGCGTCACCAGGTCTTCCGCCTTTGAGGTTACTTGAATAGAAATTGGGACATGCTGAAGCCCCATTCTATGCGTAAGGGACTAGAGAAATCGGTGAGGTGCTATGGGACGTGCGAGAAAAGCCCCAGACAGTATTCCTACCGGATGAAAAAGCAAGGCCAGCGCTGGGGAAAGGAAGGCTGCTTAGCCATAGCCAAGGTCCTTGCGGGCCTGCAAAATGATGAGCTTGAAGCAGCGCTGTCCAGCAAGTTCAAGCCCGTAAAAGCACCGAAGAGCGAGGAACTGCGTAAGGCCTTGAGAAGCGCACTGAAGAAATCTCCCATGGTTCCACATGTGGGAATTAGAAATGGGGGAATTGGTGGCTATACGGCCAGCAGTACAGCAATAGGTCACTTAAGTTCCATTTTCCGCATTTAATTAGGCTGCAACACAATCTTATAGGGATCTCCCGAGAAAATGTTGACACATACCCCCGCGCATACGGGGATGAACCTAAGAACCCATCCCGCCATTCCCGTTTCCCAGGGTATTTTCCCGCGTATGCGGGAATGAACCCCATTTTCAGCATTTGGGAATGGTAGCGGCTCGAATGGGGATGGGCTGTCTAGCCAAAGCACTTTTAGTGATGAAACTGATATTATCTTGAACAGGGGGGCGACGTTTTTGATAACGAAGTTTGAAAAATACACAAATTCAGGTAAGATATACATTGACCTTGAAGTTATTGATAGCCAAAAATAAGGGAGGACATCTATGAAGAAAGAAAATCTTAGCCGTTATGATAGCGAAGTATGGAGCGACAACTCCAAAAATTGCGAGCAATGCAAAGACTGTATTTTTACGACGATTGAGGAATACCAAAAATGTACTTGCGAGATATACACTGATATGTATGATGACCCAAAACCCAATGACGTTATATTCAAAGGAACTCCGTGCAAGTATCATCAGCGTTGCGAGTATTCCCCGCGCATACGGCGATGAAACTTTTTCGCCTAGACGTTCGGCTTCCCACAGAAAGTATTCCCCGCGCATGCAGGGGTGTCCCTTGTACTAAACCTAGACTTAGCAGCGAACTCCTGTATTCCCCGCATCTGCGGGGTTGTTCTTTTTGAGAAATGTATGAAAACTTAATGAAGAAAAAGTAAAAATTGGCTGCACTTTGGAAACTTAATTCAATTTCCATCCAGGCCAGATCAAATTGTCTCCTTTCAGCTGTGGTCTCCTACTTATTTAGTCCATGATACGATTTGGGCGCTGAGCATCTAACTAACACTCCTTCTCCCTTTCTTATCTCCTATAAATCCTGTATAATAAGACTATCCACAACGAACCATCCACATAAGGAGCTTTTTACTATGGAACAAGATAAAAAATTCGCACTGCTCATTGATGCAGAAAATATTTCTCCGCAATATATCGACATCATCCTTTCAGAAGCAAATAATCTGGGGAATGTCATCTATAAACGCATTTATGGTAACTGGACGAGTCCGCAGATGGGGAGCTGGAAGTCGACCATTCTCGATAACGCAATCCAGCCGGTACAGCAGTACAGCAACACAAGCGGCAAAAATTCAAGTGATTCGGCTCTTATCATTGATACGATGGATCTGCTTTACCGGACCCAGCTTGATGGATTCTGCATTGTTTCATCAGACAGCGACTTTACGCGCCTGGCATCCCGCCTGCGTGAATCGGATAAGTACGTCTTAGGGATGGGGGAGAGCAAGACGCCGCGCTCCTTTATCTCCGCTTGCAATCGATTCCTGTACCTTGACGTCCTTTATGCAGAATCAAAACGGGAAGATATGCCTGAACCCGAACAAGCAGCGCTCCAGGAAGAACCTGCTGGGCAAAAAAATCATGCAAGACCCAGCAAAGCGGTTCAAGAAGGCAATAAAAAAGTGCGGGCCATCCGCAGCGCCCTGATCAAACTTACCGATGAGAATTCCAATGATAATGGCTGGATCAGTTCAAGTTATTTGGGTAATCTTGTCATTCGTCAATATCCGGACTTTGACGTGCGTGTTTATGGATACAAGAAATTCCTTGACTTCATCCGTTCCCTCAATATCTTTGAAATCCATTCGACAAGCAACCCGAAGAACATGACGGCAAAGACCTATTATTTCCGCTTGAAATAGGGGAGAAAGGCTGAAAGGTTTCCATGCCTGATGCGAAAAGTTTTTAAAAAAGGTGCTTGCCAAGTATCGAAAACTATGGTATCATCTATATCTGTCAGGTGACTGATTGGCCCAGTAGTTCAGTTGGTTAGAATGCCGCCCTGTCACGGCGGAGATCGTCGGTTCGAGTCCGTCCTGGGTCGCCAATGCGGAAGTAGCTCAGTGGTAGAGCATCACCTTGCCAAGGTGGGGGTCGCGAGTTCGAATCTCGTTTTCCGCTCCATAGGAGTATAGTTCAATGGTAGAGCAACGGTCTCCAAAACCGTGGATCTGGGTTCGAATCCTAGTACTCCTGCCAGTGAATTTTGAAAGACATGCTGCCTGGCAGCATGTCTTTTTCGTTACGCATAAAAGAGGTAGGGGATGACCGAAAAGCACGATGCCATAACTTTATTTAATTGAAGTGCTTCCTTATCTTATTTTGAAGCATAGATTGCACAAGTCGATGCAGTTACTTGTGATGCGATATGTTTCAAGTCTTCACAATCTTCGTATTAGGTTTATGTATGCTTAGGAGATTGAGGTCCGTGTTTGATAACGCAGTTGGCCGGATACAGGTCCATAGGCTGAAAAAGCTTATTGCTTAATGAGCTGGGCGCTGGAGGTGACGACACATGATTAGGCGGGGCAGCGCCTAGGCGTAAGGGTTCCCCCAATCAGAAACGCAGCATTGTACGAAGCGTCATACCTCTATTTCATCCGTAATCATAGGAATTAAGCAATGGAGACATGTTGCTCTGGATAATCGGCTCGATTTTTGGGCTGAGCATCTTCATGGTGGTCAGCCCCTTGCCTTCCTCCTCCCATAATGCTATAATATTTCTATTAATTCCATACTTATGTGATGAACAAGAGAGTACCTTTTGGCTGGTGTCCCAGAGAGCGCAGGCGAGGTGGGAGCTGCGCACCGAAGTAAGAGGGAAGTTCACTTGGGAGCATCTGTCCTGAACAGAGTAGGGACGGCGCAGGTTGCGTTACGGCCGCAATGAAGTACAAATTAGGGTGGTACCGCGAACCTTCGCCCCTTTTCCGGGGTGGAGGTCATTTTTTTTAGGAGGCGTTGGTATGTACGACAAACTGGAGGAACTGCGGGAAAAGATCCGCAAGGACTTAGGCGAAGTCAAATGTGTGGATGACTTGAAGAACATCCGTGTGCAGTATTTGGGCAAAAAAGGCGCCCTGACCGAGATCCTGCGCGGTCTCGGCAGTGTAGCCGCCGAAGAACGTCCAAAAGTGGGCAAAATGGTCAATGAAGTGCGCAGCAAGGTGGAATCCCGCATTGCTGACCAAATGAAACTGCTTGAAGCCCGCCAGCTCGAAGAAAAAATGGCGTCTGAAAAGATTGACGTGACACTGCCGGGCCGTAAGGCAGCCGAAGGGCATCTGCACCCTGTGACGCTCACACTGCGTGAGATCAAAAAGGTCTTCATGCGCATGGGCTTTGAAGTCGCCGAAGGCCCTGAAATCGAAAACGATTATTTTAACTTTGAGGCCTTGAACCTGCCTAAGGATCATCCGGCTCGCGACATGCAGGATACGTTCTATCTGACCGATGAATTCCTTATGCGGACACAGACCTCTCCTGTCCAGGCTCGTACCATGCAGTCCCGTACGCCCAATAGCCCAATCCGTATGATCTGCCCGGGAACGGTGTACCGCAACGACTATGACGCAACCCATTCCCCCATGTTCCATCAGGTCGAAGGCCTTGTCATCGATAAAAATATCAGCCTGGCAGACCTCAAAGGCACGCTGGAACTCTTCTGCAAGGAAATGTTTGGCTCTTCCGTCAAGATTCGTTTGCGTCCGAGCTTCTTCCCCTTTACGGAACCGTCTGCCGAAGTCGATATCAGCTGCGTCATCTGCGGCGGCAAAGGCTGCCGTGTCTGCAAGAATTCCGGCTGGCTCGAAATCCTCGGGGCCGGTATGGTGCATCCCAACGTCCTGCGTATGAGCGGCTATGACCCTGAAAAGGTCAGCGGGTTTGCCTTTGGGATGGGCGTCGAACGAATTGCCATGCTGCGGTATGGCATCGATGACCTGCGCCTGTTCTTTGAAAATGACCTGCGTTTCATTCGTCAGTTTAAATAAGGGGGCCGCTTGTTATGTTAGCTTCAATCAATTGGCTGAAAAAATATGTTGAAATTCCGGTTACGCCGGAAGTCCTTGCTGATAAACTTACCCGCGTCGGGCTCGAAGTGGAGCAGGTCCTGCACCTGGGTGAAGGCATCGAAGGCGTCATTACGGGTAAAGTCGTGACCATCGAGCGTCATCCTGATTCCGACCATCTTTGGGTCTGCCAGATGGACCTCGGAAAAGGGGACACGGTCCAGATCCTGACAGGGGCACAGAACGTTCACCAGGGGGATGTAGTCCCTGTTGCACAGGTTGGTTCCCATCTGCCAAACGGCATGGAGCTCAAACCTGTGAAAATGCGCGGCCTTGATTCAAACGGCATGCTTTGCAGCGCGGGGGAACTGGGCATTGACGCCAAACTGCTTCTTCCTGAGCAGCGCGACGGCATCTTCATTCTCCCTGCTGATACACCTATCGGGGCCGATATCAAAGCCGTCCTTGGTCTTGATGATGTCGTTCTTGATATCGACCTTACGGCAAACCGCGGCGACTGTTTCAATATGCTGGGCCTTGCCCGCGAATGCGCAGCTGTCCTTGGAACGAAACTGACTTTGCCGGATTATGCACCGGAAAGTGGGGAAGGGACTCCTGCGAGTGACCGCGCCACTGTCGATATCGTCGCTTCTGACGTATGCAGCCGCTTTGGCCTGCGCATGATCGAAAACCTTGAAATCAAGGAATCTCCGGAATGGATGCAAAAGCTTCTCCGTGCTGTCAATATCCGCCCCATTAATAACGTCGTCGACGTGACAAACTACGTCATGATGGAACTGGGTCAGCCCATGCACGCTTACGACTATGATAAAGTGGCCGGCCATCATTGGGTCGTCCGCCGCGCTCATGAAGGCGAACACCTAAAGACCCTTGATGGTCAGGACCGCGCCCTTTCGCCGGAAATGATCGTCATTGGTGATGATGAAAAAGGCATTGGCCTTGGCGGTATCATGGGCGGCTTTGAAACGGAAGTGACGGGCGCCACAAAGACCGTCATGCTCGAAACAGCCACCTTTAACGGCCCGACCATCCGCCGGACGTCGAAAGCCCTGGGCCTTCGCAGCGAAGCGTCCCAGCGGTTTGAACGCGGGGTTGATACCATTCTGAACCATAACGCCCTGAACCGCGCCATCTATCTCCTTGAAGAAATTGGCGCCGGCAAAGCGGTTCCCGGTGTGGCTGAATGTTACCCCGTACCGGAAAAACCTTTGGAAATCAAAGCGGCTCCGACCAAACTGGCCGCCCGCATTGGCTGCGACATCGACGCGGCAACCATGAAAGCCATCCTCGAAAACCTTGACTTTACTGTCGAGGAAAAAGGCGAGGACAGCTGGGTTGTCACCGTACCGACTTGGCGCAAGGACTGCGACTGCAGTGCCGATCTCAGTGAAGAAGTGGCCCGTATGTATGGCTATGACAAGATTGAATCAAAGACGCCGGAACTCAACATGGCCCGCGGCGGCCAGGACCCTATCGAAGATGTAAAGGACATGATTCGCGACACCTTGACCGGTATCGGCCTTGATGAAGTCATGACCTACAGCTTCTATAATGCCCAGGTCTTTGATAACCTTGGCCTTCCTGCTGATGACAGCCGCCGTAAGGCCCTGCAGATCATCAACCCCATCAGCGATGATTTTCGCACCATCCGGACTACGCTGACCCCGTGCCTGCTTTCTTCCGTTGCGTATAACCAGGCCCGTCAGAGCGAACGAACGGCCATCTTTGAAGTGGGGCGCGTCTTCATTCCCAAAGCCCTGCCGCTTACGGATTTCCCAGAAGAAAAGATGGTCCTTGCCATTGCCATGAGCGGCAAGCGCAATCCTCTTTCCTGGAATACGGACAAAGACGCTGTTGACTTCTATGACATCAAAGGCGCCCTTGAAGAAGTCATGGACAGCCTCCAAGTCAAAGGTCTCTCCTATGGCCCGACGGAGGAAGTTTTCCTCCATCCCGGTAAGAGCTGTGCCATCAGCTATGAAGGCAAAGTTATCGGCTTCATGGGAGCCATCCATCCGACCGTTCAGGACCGCTTTGGCCTCGGTGCGGAAACCTACGTCCTTGAAGTGGAAATCGCGCCTTTCGTCAAGAGTGCCGAAGAGATTCCTCAATTTATCCACGTACCGCAATTCCCGAGCGTATCCCGTGATATTGCCGTTGTTGTCAAAGCTGATGTTCCTGCAAGTGAACTTGAAGCCGAAATCCGTAAAGAAGGCGGCTCTCTCCTTGTTGATGTCCGCATCTTCGACGTTTATACAGGCAAGCAGGTTAAATCCGGCTATAAATCTGTCGCCTTTAACCTCACTTTCCAGGATGTTACCCGCACCCTCCAGGATAAAGACGTCGACGACGTCATCAAACAAATCGTTGCTAACGTCCAGGATAAATTCGGCGGCATGCTGAGAGACTAAGTTCATATTTTAGTCGGAGCAAATACCGCTCCGAATTGATGTAACGCGTGAGCCCATTGCTTTCGGAAAGATCAATCCGAAGTAGTGGGCTCATGACGTATTGCAGGGCGAACCGTCTCACGGTTGGGGATAGGGCATAGGGCTGTCAAGCAAAAGAACGTGACGCACGACGTTAAAATGTATGTTCCTTTCCCTTATGGTGACAGGAAACGTACCTCTAACAACACGATTGCTAAGAAGCAGCAATTCGTCTCCTTCAATTGGAACGCTTTGGGGTGGGCGATTGGGTCTTTTGCCTTCGTGTTTTGCCTTGGAGACGGCGAAAGCCGTTCCGCTTTCGATGGGCCAAAACCGCTCATCGCAAGACCCTGCCAACGCGATTCGGCTTACGGACCGTGTGATCGAAAAATTTATTCGGCTCCCTCCCGTAGGGCGGCTTGGCGCCGGCGTTCTGGTCTTTCTTCTATTTACATGATTCGAATGGGACTCAGATTGGTTCAGATGCTAGGAATAACGCGAAGCAGGCTGACGACGGTGTACAAGATTTGGGTACTTCTAGGAAGCCTGCCGCGTTTGACAACGCAGATGGACCGATATGGACTGTAGGCGAAAAAGGTTTCCTACATCATCCGAAAAAATTCCAAGAAGTGGCTCGCCCGACGAAGGCATTTTTTCGGGCGTTTTAGAAATGAGATTGTGGTACGTAATTTCTTACGAATCGTCATACCATCCTTGCTCTCAAAAGG
>ULZC01013227.1_pt1 | contig 14726 bp, 8 predicted proteins | sample 1962771 | NCBI WGS metagenome assembly ULZC01 (sample SAMEA4835880, study PRJEB28245) | human gut metagenome | biome: gut microbiome; material: fecal sample | place: Denmark | collected 2008 | reverse complement strand
ATTGATATGCACCGGCCCGTAGCCGTGGTGGTCCACTTCAAGCAAGGCTTCATTGACAAGCCGGTTGGCATACCACTCATCTTCCTCGGTACGTACCTCGGGCAGGTTGACCGCCTTCCGCACCAAGCCACCGAAAACACCCGGCTGCGGCAAAGTCTGCCCGTCCATCTGCCCTATCCAAGCTGCCGGACGGTCGGCAGAAACGACTACCAAAGGCACCCGCCGGTAGAACGCCTCGCATACCGCCGGATGGAGGTTGAGCAAAGCCGAACCGGAGGTGCAACAAACCACCACGGGAGCCTGCACGTGCAACGCCAATCCGATGGCGAAGAAACCGGCACTGCGCTCGTCCGTCACCGAAAAGCATTCAAAACCGCTGCACGTGGCAAAAGCCTGTACCAACGGCACATTGCGGCTTCCGGGACACAACACCGCCCGGCGTACCCCATGCGCACGCAGCAAGGCCACAAGCTGCAACACGTTTTTCTTATCCGAATACATCAGTCCCTCCTTTCGAGATTACATATTTCATGGTCTGCAACTTACGTTCCGTCTCCATCCATTCTTCTTCGCACACGGAAGCCGGCAAGATCCCGCCCCCGGCATACAGGCGGATTTTTTCCGCCCCTTCGCCACATTGCATGCATCGCAAATTCACATACAAAGCCGTCTTCCCTTCCGGCTCCCACCGTCCGAGGAAACCGGCATAATAGCTGCGGTCATATCCTTCATGCGACAGGATGAAGCGGAAAGCCTCTTCCTTGGGCAACCCGCATACGGCAGGCGTAGGATGCAAAGCCTGCAAGATGTCCCCCAAGGCTTCGACCGAAGAGAGACGTAAACGAATATCGGTTTTCAAATGAGCCAGTTCTCCGGCCGTAGCCGTATAAGGCCCTTCCAAAGTGAACCGAACACCTCGTTCGCGCAAGCAACCGCCGATATATTCCGTCACGAAAGCTTGTTCGCGGATGTTCTTTTCCGACCACGGAGTTGTCAACTTCCCCTCCTGCAGGAATTGCGTACCGGCCAAAGCCACCGTACGATATTCCCCTTTGCCTCCGGCCAAAAGGACTTCGGGCGTAGCCCCCAACCAGAAACCAGTCTGCGGTGTATGGAACAAATACACATAAGAATGTACATAACGGCGACAGGCCGCCGTGAAAGCCCGTGCCCATGAAAAGCCATGGGGAAAAGCATCCGTACAACCACGCGAAAGTACCAACTTCTGAAAATCTCCGGCACGAAGCGCACCGGAAAAAGCACGAAAAGCTTCACGATACTCCTTCGACGGCTGCTCCTCCAACCGTCCGCAAAAGGGCATCGGCGCAGGTGCCTCTACCTCATCAAAACATACAGCCCGGGATATACCGACCTCTATTTCTTCCTCCAAGGGAAGCAACCATAAAGGATGCCCCTCTCCGAACCGAAAAGGGGCAAATACAAAACCAGTCTTCCCGTCGTTGGACGGGAAGACTTCAAAAGATTGCAGGGAAGACCGTGCCGCCCGTATGCCGTGGCAAACCCTTTCCCCCGGTTCACGGTAGAACACGAAGGCTTCTCCCCCCTTAATCCATTCATCTATTACCGCCTCGTCGTTCCGCATGCGGCTCATTTCCGTTTCATCACGCTATTCATCACCCGGATGGATGAGACCAACTTCTCTGTAGAGGTAAACACATCCACATTCCACACGTGTGAAGAGCGCCCTTTATGCACAATCGTGGCCACAGCCCTCACCGTATCTCCCTCGTGAGCCGAAGAGATATGGTTACCACTCACTTGCATTCCCACTACGAATTCATCGGGATTGCATATCACCATTGAGCCTAATCCGGCTACCGTCTCTGCCAAAGCCAGCGTAGCACCGCCATGCAAGATGCCGAAAGGCTGGCGCGTGCGGTGGTCCACCGGCATGGTGGCTTCTATCCGCTCATGGGAAGCATACGTATATTGTATGCCCAAGTTCCCCATCAACGTAGTCTGCGCCTGCGCATTCAAGGCATCGAGCGGAATCTCGCTTTCACGCACTTCGGCCAGAAAAGCGTTTTCCACAGCCACAGCCACACCGTCTTCATTGTTGGAAAGGGTCACATAGTCGGCACAACGTTTCACCGAATCCGGGGCATTCCCCATGGCAATACCCAAATCAGCCAATTGCAACATGGTCACATCGGCCACGCCGTCACCGAACACCACAATCTCGTCCGTCTTGATGCCCTCCATTTCCATGATGACGCCCAACGTATTGGCTTTGTCCACCCGGCTGCCCACCACTTCCAGAAAATACGGTTCGGAACGGAACACATCCAAGACACCGTTCAAACGACGTTTCCAATGGTTCTCCAGCCCCACCAAAGCCTCCTCATCATCACTCACCAACATACATTTACAAGGCGGGTAATCTATCGCCGCAGAGAAAAACTCCTGATGTTCCACTTTCATACCGTTCAGAGCCGCCTCGGCTTGCACATGCGGATCATTCGGGTTATTCGTCACAACCGTATCTCCGTTATAAGTAAGGATCGAAAAACCGTTTTTCTCGGCTTTCTTCTCCAAATAAGTGATATGTTCCGGATTGATGCGGCGTTCAAATACCACCTCTCCGTTGGAAGCGTTAATCACCTGGCCACCGTTATAAGAGAGGATATACCCGTTATATGTACCCAATTCCAGTTTCTTGGCCAATGGCAACAAACCGTAAGTGGGACGTCCCGATGCCAACATGATGCGTACGCCCATCTGCTGCACTTTGAGCAACGTGTTCAGCGTCCGCTTGCTAATCTCCTTCTCGTCGTTCAACAGTGTCCCGTCCACGTCGAGCACTAACATTTTATATTTCATACTCCCACGTTTTTTATTCATGTACACAAATATAGTGAAAGCCTTTCAGAAAAGAAGACGGAAGAAGTAGTTTATCGCAAAGCTTCACGTTTTTTAGGGAACGACACCAATAAAAAAAGCTGTCCTGCACCTCATTCTCCGGCGCAGGACAGCCACTCCTAATAAATAGTCTTTAGCAAAACATTATTTAACTAATACCTTAACCGCCTTTTTCGTACCATCACTCATCAAGTCCTGACGGATGTAGATACCGCGCTGCTTCGGTCCATCCACACGTACACCGTTGATGGTGTACCATACGGAACTTACCACCGTAACCGCACCGTCGGCTGACACACCGTCAATGCCATCCACGAAACCATCCGGCCTGTTGGCATCGCCATCCCCGTAGTAGTAGAGACGGAAGTTATCGAAGCATGACCAGTCGTTCGTCAGCATACCCGTCTTGCGGACACCCAATACCGGCTCTTCACCTTCGCCCACGTAGAAATACGTGTCGCACTCATACTCTCCGTCTTCGAAAGCCAATGCAGCTCCTGCCGGTTGGTCCACAATGAAATGGTACAGCATGTCGGATTTCGGGAACAGGGAATCGGGCAAAGCCACATCACTGATGTCATACTTCAATTCACTGACGTGCTCAAAAATGGAAGGTAACTTCTCGCTCCAATTACCGTCACCGCATTTAACGAACAATTCCGCATTTTGGGCATCCGCGCTATCACGACGTGCCACGCCTGCATCGATAAATCCACCCGCACGGTAGAAACCGTTCATGACGACACGATAATATCCGGCAGGAGCATTATACAAAGGTTGATAAACTTCGCTACTGTCGCTGAAGATTTCATAGACTTTAGCATCCTTCACACCGGATCCCCCTTTCAATGACTCTACTAACCATCCATCAGCCGATGCGGCATCCACGATTTCCCCCTTGTCGTTCTCCGTCTTGGTCTGGAAACTCGGGTTGACAATCAATCCCGTGGCATCCACAGGTTCGTCCTTGTTAGCCGTGGTGAAGTCGATATGACCGCTTAGCATCTTGGAATAAGTTTTGTCCAGACGGACAGAATAATCGTTGATTTCGTCCAAAGTGGTGAATATGCCTTCCCCGTCTATCTTGTCGAAGATTTCAATAGTCAAGTCATACAGCTCATCATATCCTTCGGTGTTGGAATATTCTTCGTAACTGGCTTCACCGGTACCGCTTAGCTTCTTGTCGTGGGCAGTAACCTTGTCCTCCAATGCAGTAGCAGCATCCATGGATTCCTGCCCAAACTTGATGGCAGCATTCAACGCTTCTGTCTGTTCCTTATAAACTTCCGGAGTCAACTCTCCCACGGCGGAGGCTGCCTCTATGGCCTTGTTCAAACCGTCCTTGGCCTCCTGAGTGGTCAAGACCTCCGAAGCCAGCATCCCATTGGCTTCACGCACCAAGGCATCCAAGGCCGTTTGGGCACCTTCCATATTGTCGGCCCCTAAGTATTCCACTTGGAAGTTGTCGAAGATGACCCAAGCCTGCCCCCAAGACACACCCGACATCTTCACCCCTATGCGGAGCTTACCATCTTCACCCACGTAACAAGTCGTGGCATTCAGGTAATTCTCGCTATTCTGCTCGAAGATTTCCTGTGCGGAATTCTTTCCATGGCATAGCCATTTCCCAGCCAAAGAAGCGTCGTCGGTCCAAGTCACTTCCTCACAGTTTTCAGCCACGTTCTCCTCCTGCGGACAAGCTGTAACATGGAGAAGAGGTTCGGAAGCATCGTTACCGAAAAGGTACCCCAAGATGTTGTTCGTTTCATCGCCTTCCTGTCCCCAACCTTCATGCCAATTGTTTTCATTCCCGGAACTCGGGGAATAGAACCCTTGCATGGTAATCTTATACGAACCTTGGGGCAGGTTACTGATTTCCTGATAGACCTCCCAATTCTGTCCGTTCCACACCTCAGAAACCCTCGTGCCATCGTTCTTGAAATCCCCGTCGCCCGTCTTGGTCCAACCATCATTGCTCCCCGCAAAATTGGGATTCACCATTAAACCGGTCACATTATCCGTAGTCCCGTCTGCCAAAGCTTTCATCACAGATTCACGGAAAATCCTGTCGGCACGGGGTTGGATGCTGTCTAATTCCGTAACGTCAAATGTACCATTGTCATAACTGGCTTGTAAAACCTCATCCAAATAAACCTCATAGTCCTCTAACCCGTCGTTGGCATAAGGAGTCTCATCGTAAGCTTTGTTCAAGGCTTCTATCTTCTGGGCCAAGGTCTCGTAAGCCGCCACATTGTTGGCCAACGTATCCATCCGTGCAAGTAAAGAAGTTATGACACCGGTAAGTGCCCCATCATCCATACTCGTATTCTGGTAAGCTTCCTTGGCAGCAGCTATCATTTCTTCGTACTTCACCTTTTCCGATTCGCTGAAAGCCTTGTTGGCACCGGTATATTGGGCATACTGTGCTTCTGCACTCCCAATGTTCTGGTTCAGTATTTCGCGTATATTGACCTCACTGCTTCCACTCTTGCCCATATATTCCAACGTGAAGTTATCCACGGCCGACCAGGTGGAATTGGCTCCCTGTACGACATATCCTATCGTGATGATACCCCCAATGACATCAACATCCACGGTGTAATGGTGCCACGTACCATAACCGCGCCCTTCATTGGCTGTTTCCGCAGGGTCTGTAGCTTCCACCTTTTTCTCCCCGGCTAAAGACTGGGCATACAGGAACAGCCCTTTCGGAGTGGGTGCGTCCTCCGTCGGCAATTTGTTGGTCAGAATCCAAGCCCCCACACGGTATTTTCCGTCAGGAATCCCTTCTATCTTCTGCTTGATAGACCAGTCAGGCATATTACTACCATTGTTGGTGGCGCACTCATAAAAGTTCTCAAGGGCTAACCCTTCCGGCAAACTTCCCGCGCCATTCTCGAAACGGTCGCCCGTCTTGCGTTGGTAGTTGGCACCTGAACCTTGCACAATATCCCATCCGTCCGTACTGTTGGCAAACGAGGCTTCCTTTACGAACTTTTCCGTCACGTCCAACGGATTTTCTTCCGTAGCCACGGAATAACCGAAGTCAATAATATCGGCCTTCAAGTCTTCCACTGCCTTTTCTATCGCCTCTACCGTAGCATCTGCCTGGTTATATAAAGCAGCATAATCGGTATATTCCGTAAACCCGATGGCATCGGCAGCTTCCAACTGTACCTTCAACAGCTTCTTGGCTTGGAAGACCTCGTAAGTTTCCGGTGCCACGAACTTCCATTCGTCTTTGGCATTCTCATACCCGGCCGTGTTCTTATCAATCAACGGATCCACCGTAGTTTTCCCTTCGTTTACTGCCATGTAGGAATTGGCATACAAGCCTCCATTGGCTTCCACACCGTAAATCTTGTCTTCGTCTATCACCTTGATACGGTACACCTCGCCTTCCTTCACGATTTTCCACAGGATATGGCCCGTCTTGTTATGGTCCACGTAAATCTCGGCACCACCCGGATTAATGAACAATTCATGGTATCCTCCGTTACTCGGTGCTTTCATCATGCTCAAACGCCAACCTTTGGCAGTGGAATATTCTTCATCCGTTTCCGGAAGATTGGCTAATTCATAATCTTCACCGTAGCTCAGGGTTACTTCCTGACCTGTTTCCGCTACAACCAATCGTGTACCATAAGGCTGCCCGTTAGTCATGAACTTCTGGGTGGCCACATGATAGATGTAGTACACGCCTCCGCCTGTTTCATCGGCGGTCAAGTTCGGTTCTACGAATTGCAACTCCGGGTCTTCCCACGCGGCCCATAAAGGTAAGGTGGACGATGTCGCACCACAAAGTGCCATCAAGGCAAGTAATCTGTTTTTCATTACACAGAAATTTAAGTTAATAATTAATGTTCTTTATTGTCTCCGCCCCCTTCCAACATGACAAGGGGGTATCCTATATGGTATTACATATAAGATGTGATGCAAAATTATACTTTAAATCCATAAAAACAATGGTAACCATGTTGAAAATAATGGTAACTATGTTGATTTTACTTATAAAGCTGCCCCGCGCCTCATTTTTCCGGCGCAGGACAGCCACTCCTATTAATAACTTTAGCAAAACACTACTTAACTAATACCTTCACTGTTTTCTTCGTGCCGTCGTTCATCATGTCCTGGCGGATGTAAATGCCACGCTGCTTTGGCTCGGCCACACGTACACCGTTGATGGTGTACCAAGCGGAACTTACCACCTTGGCCGTACCGTCGGCCGCCACGCCGTCAATGCTATCTACGAAACCGTCCGGCTTGTTGGCATCGCCATCTCCCAAGTAATAGAGACGGAAGTTGTCGAAGCAAGACCAGTCGTTCGTCAGCATGCCCGTCTTGCGGACACCCAATACCGGCACTTCGCCTTCACCCACGTAGAAGTACGTGTCACACTCATAGGCACCGTCCTCAAAGGCCAATGCAGCTCCTGCCGGTTGGTCCACAATGAAATGGTACAGCATGTCGGATTTCGGGAACAGGGAATCGGGCAAAGCCACATCACTGATGTCATACTTCAATTCACTGACGTGCTCAAAAATGGAAGGTAACTTCTCGCTCCAATTACCGTCACCGCATTTAACGAACAATTCCGCATTTTGGGCATCCGCGCTGTCGCGACGTGCTACGCCTGCATCGATAAATCCACCCGCACGATAGAAACCGTTCATAATGACACGGTAATAACCCGCAGGAGCGTTGTACAAAGGTTGGTAAACCTCGCTGCTGTCGTTGTAGATTTCAAAGAGCATGGCATCTTTCACCCCCGTCATTCCGTTCAAAGACTCTACAGTCCAACCATCGGAAGACTTAGTATCCACAATTTCTCCATCGTTGTTCTCGCTCTTGGTCTGGAAACTCGGATTGATGATCAATCCCGTGGCATCCACAGGTTTGTCCTTGTTAGCCGTGGTGAAGTCGATATGACCGCTTAGCATCTTGGAATAAGCTTTGTCCAGACGGACGGAATAATCGTTGATTTCGTCCAAAGTGGCGAATATACCCTCTCCGCCAATCTTATTATCAAGGATTTCTCCAACCAAACGTTCCAATTCATCATAGCCTTCGGTACCGACATACTCTTCATAGCTGCCTTCACCCACACCACTCATCTTGTCCTTATGGTTCGTGACCTTTATATTCAATGCGGCAGCGGCCGATATCGCCTCTTGGTCTAACTTGATAGCTGCATTCAGAGCTACCGTATGCTCTTCATAAAGCTCGGGAGTCAGGTCCGCAACGGCATTGGCAGCTTCTATGGCTTTGGTCAAGGCATCCTTGGCCTCCTGCGTAGTCAGAGTATCAGACGAAAGCATGGCATTGGCATCCCGCAAGAGAGCATCCAAAGCCGTATATGCTCCATCCATGTTGTCGGCCCCCAGGTATTCCACTTGGAAATTGTCATATACCACCCAGGCAGCATCCCAAGTCACGCCCGACATCCTGAGGCCTAAGCGGAGCTTGCCGTCTTCGCCTACATAACAAGTCACCGCATTGAGATAGTTGTCCGGCGACTGGTCAAAGACAGCACGTGCGGCAGCCGTTCCATAGCAAAACCATTTCCCATCCAAAGAAGCGTCAGTGGGGAATGATATTTGCTCACAGTTTTCGGCCACATTCTCTTCTTGCGGGCAAGCTGTCACATGGAGAAGCGGTTCGGAAGCATCGTTACCGAAAAGGTAAGCCAATATGTCGTTCGTCTTGTCGCCTTCCTGGCCCCATCCTTCATGCCACGAGTTATTATTGGTAGAACTAGGGGAATAATAGCCTTGCATTGTAATCCGGTAAGACCCCTGAGGCAAATTGGTAATTTCCTGATAAACTTCCCAATCCTTTCCGCTCCATACTTCCGACAGTGAATTGTTTTGGTTGTAACTGCCATCACCTGTCTTGGTCCATCCGTCCGCATTGGCATCCCAACCGGGGTTCACCATTATCCCGGTCACATTATTGGTCTCGCCATTTATCAACGCATTCTTCACACAAGATATCCACAGCCTGTCGGCACGGGGCTGAATGCTGTCCAGTTCCAAAGGATTAAATGTCCTATTTTCATAAGCATCTTCCAGACCGCTCAAATATTCCTCATACTCCGGGAAAGCCTGATCTGCATAGGCTGATTCATCCCATGCCTCAGAAAGTTCGACCGTTTTAGCTGTCAATGCGTCATAGGCTTCCACATCGGCTTTCAACGTATCCATGCCGGCCTGCAACGACTTGACCATAACCCCCACAGCCTCTTCATCGATGTCCGGGTTTGATGCCGCCTGCTTTACCGTCTCGAGCAATTCGTTGTACTTGGCTTCACCGGCTGCGGAATATTTCTTCTTTTGAAGGTCGTAACCGTTCTTCAATTCTTCGGCCTGTGTAAGGACATTCTCCAGGATTCCGGCCACGCCGCCTTCTCCTTTCCCCAAGTATTCCAACTTGAAATTATCGACTGCCACCCAGTTGCAATTCGTATTGGCAACCTTGAATCCTATTTTGATGGTCCCATCCATGGCTAAGAATTCCAACACCGTGTTACGTGGCTGGGGGTCGGCCTCAGAGACGACCCCGTCTTTTAAACCACCGAACTCCAAGCTATGGGCTTCCGCACGTGACTCGATGCCGCTGTTTTCTGCATAAAGATATACACCATATGGACGTATCTTGTTATCATTCTGTTGGTAACCAATCGTGTTGGCCGTCAATCGGTAATTCCCGACTGGCATATTTTCCAGCACCTGCGACAATTCGGTGTCTGCCAAAGAACTTCCCCACCCGGTCCATTTCTCTGCAAAACTTTGCATTTTGTATTCATTCGTAATCGTCTCATAGGTAGCACTCGCCTGAATGCTGGGAGAATTTACGGTAGTCCACCCATTGGTTGTTCCGTCCGTAAACGAATTATTGGCAATCACATTGGTAAAGTCCACCGGGGTTTCCGGTGTGGCACTCGAACTTTGCCAATCCACGATGGCCTGCTTCAAACTGGCAGCGGCAGCCTCTACTTCTTCCACCGTAGCGGCAGGATTATTATAGATACCGGCATATTCCCCATAATCCGTAAATCCAATTTCATCCGCCTTGTTCAATTGTTCCTGTAACTGCTTCTTGGCATGGAAAGCTTCATAAACCGCCGGAGTCACGAACTTCCATTCGTCACCGGCATTTTCATATCCGGCCGTACTTTTATCAACCAAGGGGTCTACCGTGGTCTTCCCTTCTGATACGGCTATATACGAATTGGCATACAACGCACTGTTTGCCTCTACACCGTAAAGCTTGTCTTCATCAATCACTTTAATCTTATATGTACTGTTTCCTTGCGGCACGATTTTCCACAAGATATGGCCTGTTTTTGTTATGATCGACATAGATTTCTGTGCCTCCTGTATTGATGAACAACTCATGGTATCCCCCGTTGGTCGGCGCATTCATCATGCTTAGGCGCCATCCCTTAGCGGTGGAATACTCTTCATCGGTTTCCGGACGCCGGCTCAACTCATAATCATCCCCGTAGTTCAACGTCACCTCTTGGCCTGTATTATCCACCACAAGGCGAGTACCATCAGGTCGTTGGTTGGACATGAACTTCTGCGTGGCCACATGATAAACGTAGTACACTCCGCCACCCGTTCCATCAGTGGCCAAATTCGGCTCTACAAATTGCAACTCCGGGCCGTCCCATGCGGCCCATAAAGGTAAGGTGGATGATGTCGCACCACACAGTGCCATGATGGCAAGTAATCTGTTTTTCATCTCAATGAAATTTAAGTTAATTAATTGATATTCTCATGCTCTCCAGCCTTTCGGTCGGGAAAGTCGATGCTTATCCACTGGTAGAACCTCAAGACATTGCAAATGTAACGAGTAATCCTTTTCCTTTCATTGGACTATTTAAACTTAAATTAGGATTATATCAGCAAAAAGGTATTTTTCTCATATTTGTCAAGGAAAAGCACTCCATAAAATCAATCTGCGCCAAATGAAAAATCGTTTGCAGCAGATTGAAAAATAACTTGGCGCAGAACGATTTTTCGTTCTGCGCCAAGTTATTTTATCATTTCAACCTACTGATTTTATGCAAATTAGAACAAAATAACCCGAAGTCGGATTGTTAATCCTTTTTAGACAAAAAGGATTCCTACAACATCTGTGCCCAATGCATCAGTCCTTCGTAGACGAAACTCATCACGCCCAACAGGCAGACACCCGCCGTGCAGAGCGCCAACGTGAGGCGCACGCCCGGATGGCTGCGCAAGGGAGCCACCACCGGAAGGCCGTCCGCCGTAAGGGGCTCGGAGATGTACATGGCCTTGACCACCAACAGGTAGTAGAAAAGGGAGACGATGGTGTTCACCAACGCGAGGAACACAACCAAATACCACCCTTGGGCAAAGGCCGCCGCGAAAATAAAGAACTTGGAGAAGAAACCGGCAAACGGGGGGATGCCGCCCAACGAGAACAGGGCCAACGTCAGCACCAGTGTCAGGCGAGGGTTCGTGCGGTAAAGTCCGCGGTAGGCGTCGCGGTCGGTCCGGCCGCCCGCGTGCTGTTCGACGGTACCGATAACGGCAAAGACGGCCACGTTGGCCGCCACATACACGGCCACATAAAACACCAGCGAGGCCATGCCCTGCGCCGTGCCTGCGAGCACGCCCAGAAGGATGTAACCGGCCTGCGAGATGCTACTAAAAGCCATGAAACGCTTCATGTCGCCCTGCAGGATGGCCATCAGGTTGGCCACGGTGATACTGGCGACGGAAAGCAGGGCCACAGCGAGCGTCCAGTCTTCTTTCATCAAAGGGAACACGAAACGCAGGACGATGGCCAAGGCCACGGCGGCGGCTCCCTTGGAAATGACACTGAGGTAGGCCGTCACGCCGGTAGGCGCACCCTGGTAGACGTCGGCCGTCCACAGATGGAACGGCACGAGGCTCATCTTGAAGCCCATCCCGGCCAGGAAGAGCACCAGGGCAAACTGCTGCAACGCGCCGCCTTGGAGCATGGCCGGAAGGTCGGCAAAATAGAGCGTGCCGGAAGTGCCGTAGATGAACGACAGGCCGTAGAGCAGCAGGGCGGAAGAGAACATCGTACTCAGGATAAACTTGGCTCCGGCTTCCGCACTGTGGTGGCGGTATTTGTCGAGGGCCACGAGGCAGGCCATGGGGATGCTGGCCATTTCCAATCCGATGTAGAATATCAGGAAATGCCCGGAGGACACCATGAAGAACATGCCCAGCAAGGTGGCGAGCGTCAGCACGTAGAACTCGCCTTGTTTATAATGCGTGTCTTTCCGCCCCAGCCATTCGCCGCTTTGGAGGAAGATAAGCAACGTGCCGGCCGAAAGGATGGACTTGACGATGGACGTGAACGGGGTGTTGACGTACATGCCGCCGAAGAGTGCGCGGGTGTCGGGCGTAAGGTTCAATCCTATCTGGAGTGCCATCAACACGCAAATGACCGGATGAAACCAACGCTGGCGATGGCGGCCCATGAAAAGGTCGGCCAAGAGGGCCACCAACAGAATCAACACCAACGACAGCTCGGCATGCAAAGACAATATAGCAGATAAATTACTGTTCATAACTTGGATCAGGGAAGATTAAAATGTGAAACAATAGGCTCTACACTGAAACTGATGGTGTCGCTCACCCACCACGGGGCAAGTCCCAGTCCTGCCACACACACAATCAGGCAAATGACGGCAAAACGCTCGTCCCACGTGGCATCCGTCAACTTCAGATGCTCGGGGTTACGGCACGTGCCATAAAGAATCTTGCCCACCACACGCAGGATATACACTGCCGTGATGACGATACTCATCGTGGCGATGACGGTGCAGGCGCGGTGGAACACGTCGGGATGTTCGAAAGAACCCACGAATACCGTCATCTCGGCCACAAAACCGCTCAGACCGGGCAGGCCGAGATTGGCCAGGCCGGCAATGACGTACCCCACAGCCAGGAAAGGCATGACCTTCATCAATCCATTCAACTCGCGCACGTCACGGGTGTGCGTCCGGCCGTATATCATGCCGATAAGGGCAAAGAACAAGGCCGTCATCAGCCCGTGGCTCAGCATTTGCAGGATGGCGCCCGTGCAGCTCGTGCGGGTCGCCATCAGCAAGGCGAAAAGCACCAGGCCGCAATGGCTCACGGAAGAATAGGCATTGATGTATTTCAAATCGGTCTGCACCACGGCGCTGAAAGCCCCGTAAACCACAGAAACCGTAGTCAGTATCAGGAAGAAGTCGCCCCACTGGGCCAGTCCTTCAGGCATCAGGTACATGGCAATGCGGAAACACCCGTAGCCACCCAGTTTCATCAACACGCCGGCATGCAACATGGACACCGCCGTAGGGGCGGAAGCATGGCCGTCGGGACTCCATGTATGGAACGGGAACAAGGCACCCAATACGCCGAAACCCAAGAACACCGCCGGAAAGAACAGGTGCTGCATCTCTTCGGGGATATTATGCAAGCTGGCAATCTCCAGCACATTCATCGTCTGCGCCCCGGCTCCGTAATAGATGCCCAGGATACCGATGAGCAGGAAAGCCGACCCGCCCATCAGCATCAGCGTCAGTTTCATGGCGGCATATTCCTTACGCCCGCTGCCCCATACACCGATGAGCAGGTACATCGGAATGAGAGCCACCTCGTAAAACATGAACATGGTGAAAAGGTCGGTAGAAATGAAGAAACCGAATACGCCCGTGGAGAGCAAGGTAAACCACAGGAAATATTCTTTCGTGAGGGGTTGCAGTTTCCATGAAGCGAAAGTGCCCGTGAACACGATGATGGCGCTCAGCAGCAACATGACCACGGAAATTCCGTCTACTCCGACGGAATAACAGATATGTAAGGGAGCGTACCACACGACACTGTCCGTGTAAAGCATCTCCGGCTGCGGCAAAGGCCACCAATTGGCTATCCATTCACGCATCCTGAGATAATCCACGGCAAGCCAGACCGCCAGCACCAACAACGCGGAAGAACCGGCTACCATCACTCCCCGTACTTGGTTGATGCCCCGGGCCATCCACAGCCCGAGCATCATCAACAGGGGAATCAATACGAAAAGACTTAATATATTCATATCGTTTTTACTTTTTTACCTCGTTAAAGAATTATCAGACGGCCAGCAAAACCAAAGTCAAAAGGATAATGCCGCTCAGGAACCAAATCACGTAAGCCTGTATCCGTCCGCTCTGCATAGGTTGTACCTCCTCCGCCGAAGCACGGGTGGCCCAAGCCAGAAAGTTCATGAAACCGTCTATCACATGGCGGTCGAACCACGCCAACGGGGCAGACACGCAGCGGAAAATAATCCGTTTGGTGACGAACAGCCAGGCTTCGTCCATATAAAAACGGCGGTAAGCCGCACGGTGCAGTTTCGGGAAACGCCGGGCCAGGGCATCGGCCACCGGCTGCTCGCTACGGGCATACATGAAAGTAGCCAAAGCTATGGCCAGCACGGCCACCACGCAACTCGTGGCTGCCACGCCACCGTCCAGGTGAATGTCGTAAGACAAACCGTCGCCCGTGACGAAATGCCCGAAGGGGATGAAACCGGCCAAACAGGTCACAGCGGCCAGCACCATCAACGGAAAGGTCATCGTAAGCGGACTTTCATGCGGCACGTGTTCGGCATGCAGTTCTTTATTCTCATGCCCCCAGAAAATGCAGTAGTACAGACGGAACATGTAGAAAGCCGTCATCCCGGCAATGAAAGTCATAACATAACCCATCACCGGACTGAAAGCAAAGCAAGCCGTCAGAATCTCGTCCTTGGAAAAGAAACCGGAAAACGGCGGAATACCGGCAATGGCTAAGCAGGCGATGAGGAACGTGACA
>ULZC01002671.1_pt1 | contig 15387 bp, 9 predicted proteins | sample 1962771 | NCBI WGS metagenome assembly ULZC01 (sample SAMEA4835880, study PRJEB28245) | human gut metagenome | biome: gut microbiome; material: fecal sample | place: Denmark | collected 2008 | reverse complement strand
TCAAGCAGGCGGTATCCGACCGGATGAACGGTGGTTATGTGTATGATGCCCGTTGGTATGACTTTGAACCCAAAGCATGCGAAGCCCCCAACGTATGGAAAAGGATTGGAGAGGACAAGTGGGTATTGATGTATGACATTTTCAGCATTCATCCTCATAACTTTGGTTTTGCGGAAACCTCCGATTTTGTACATTTCAAGAACCTGGGCCACTTCAATGAAGGAGTCATGAAAACCACCAACTATACTTCGCCCAAGCACGGAGCAGTGATTCATCTGACAAAAGAGGAAGCAGATAATCTGGAGGAATACTGGAAGACGCATCAGCGGAAGTATGCTCGTGAAACATTCCTTCGCCAGCAAGGCCAACACACCGATAAATGAGAAATAATAAATAGTAAAAATGTAAAGTAACAATGTAACAGGAAGCCGCAGGAATACTCTCAGAGGGTGTTCCTGCGGCTTTTTTTGTCTTTCAAGACTCTATTGTTACAAAATTTATAGTTCTTGTTACCTCCTTTTTATTCTATTTGTATATATGAGTGTATTTTTGTGTACAGAAAAACAAAAAAGATATGAAAGACACTTCAGCACATATTACTGTTCAGTTCCTGACGGAGATATACACGACTTACAGGCCGCTGGTAGTTCGTTACATATATCGTAAGCTGAACGGCTGTATGGAAACGGAAGATTTGGTACAGGATGCTTTTCTCCGTTTGCTGGAATATCGTTCTATGCTTCGTCCTGAAACTGTACGTTCTTTTTTATATACCATTGTCCGTAACCTGGTGACCGATTACCTTCGTCGTCATTATAAAAAACAAGAGGTAATGGCTTGCATGTGTGAAGGGCTTTCTGCATCGGTAGAAGATATGGAAAGTGCGGTAATGGCAAAAGACTTGTCTTGTCAGGAAGAAAAACGAGTCAATCTGCTTTCTCCAAAAGTGAAAGCTGTGTATAGCATGTCGCGTTTTGAGGGAAAAACTACTTTAGAAATAGCAGAAGAGTTGAGTATTCCGAAACGTACGGTAGAGGGATATCTTCTGACTGGACGTAAGGTGGTGAGGGAGTATATGCGACAGTGCATTTGATAATTGAACAATAAATAATAACACTTAATAAACTAATGTATGAAAACAAGGACATTTCTGATTGCAGCTCTCTATTTATTGGCAGCATGTGCAAAAGATGAAGGTGCAGACGGGTCGAATCAACCGGGAAATGAAACTGGCGATGAGACACCGCAGGAAACTTCTATTTCGTTTACGGCAGATATTCCGGCTTTCGTGAAAGGTGAGTCGCGTACTACAGTAGACAATAACTGGAGTGAATTGTTGAATCCGGCGGTGGCTGTAGAAATTGACGGGGTAGTGAAAGCCTATACCGTGGATGTTAAAGGAAGCCTGACTTCTGAGGATCCTTTTTTATGGGGTGACAAAAAAGAGGTCACAGTCAATGCCTGGTATCCTTATGTGGAGGGAAGTAAAATCTCAGATGAGGCACTTACGGTAATGGCCGATCAAAGTAAGTTGGAGAATTTTGTGGGAAGTGACCAGTTGGAAGTCGTTTCCGCTACGGCGACTCCTTCTTATTCGGTCTTGTCATTTTCTCATCGGGTAGCTAAACTGGGTTGTTCACTGACGGTGGAAAACGGTACGGCGGAAGGAGCTATCGTTCGGCTTTTAAACTTGAAGCAAGTGCAGGAAGGTACTTCTGTGACTGCTACTTCAGACTGGAAGGCATTGATGGTGCCACAAACTATTCCCGCAGGGCAGGATTTTGTGGAAGTAACAGTTCCAAGTATGGGAAATCTTTCTTTCGTGTCTGCTCCTGTTACGGATTTTGTGTTTGAAAGAGGGAAAGTGTATTATCTGAATATTAATGTATCGAAAGAAGGAACAACAACGGTAGAAATCTCTTCTTCTGTGGCTTGGGGAAATAGTGATACGGTTTCTGTGCCAGGTAACTCTACAGATGTGAATCCTTCACCAGGTCAACCGGGGTGGGAAGCTGGTGATGGCGATACGGATATGTCAGGTGAATCGTCAGAGGTGAATCCTTCACCAAGTGAACCGGAGTGGGGAAGCGGTGAAAGTGAAGAAATGCCAGGAACTTCTTCGGGAGTGAATCCATCTCCAAAAGCTCCTGGTTGGACTCCTGAACAGCCTGTAGAGCTTCCTGGAACAACAAATAATAATGAGTTTACGGGTAATTAAATTGAAATGTAGAAATAGTTTGAAGGTAAAAAATGTAGACAGGATATTTTAAAAGGAATAAAATTATAAACAAATAAATACTATGATTATGAAGAATTATTTTGCAAAATCATCTGTAGCTTTGATGGTTGTTTCAGCCGCATTGGCAAGTTGTACTCAAGAAGAAATTGTACAAAACGATGTACCTACTCGTCAGATACTAAATATAAGTGTGAATACACAGGACTTTGTTTCAGAAGACGGAAGCCGTGCTACTACAGGTACAGATGAAAATCGTACTACAGCATTCGTTAAAGGAGATGAAATGGGTATGTATGTCATTTCCAGTGATGGAACTGTGATTTGTAACAATGAAAAATTTGTGTATAATGGTACTGCGTGGGAAGCAGCAAACGAATTGTACTATTGGAAAAATGCAAATTACATAGCGTATTATCCATATAATGCAGATTTGACCGCACAAAACATTACTACTGTATACGCAATTAAAACTAAATTTGCTGAATCAGCTGATTTCTATACTCAAAACACGGCAGAAGCATACGAAAAGGCAGACTTGATGCTTGCTGAAGGTAACATCAGTCCTGCGGATGAAATTATTCAATTTAATTTGGCACACCAGTTCTCCATGGTGGAAATCAATGTGCCGGTACGTAGATATAAAACTACTGAAGCTCAGGGAAATTTTGAATATACCGCTCCGGTAAGTTTGACTTGGACTACAGCTTTGAAAATTGGTGATAAAGAAGTAACTCCGTACAGCACAGGTAAAGGTTCGTTCCGTTTTATCGTTCCTTCAGGAAAGGTATCTTTTACTTTGGATGGATGTTTGATATATGATGAAGGTGTACCTGTTAACTTTGGCTCTTCTACAGAACCTCAGTCTATTGATTTGGAATCTGGTACTTGTAAAGTATATAATGTTACTTATAAAGAGGTCTCAAGTGATGTTGTTATACGTGATTTGGAAGTAGGAGATTTCTATTATACAGATGGTAGTATTTATCCTTATGGAGATTGCAGTAGTAATGATTTGACTAAACCAGTAAAAAATGGATGCATTGGCGTTATTTTTGAAGTAGGCAATGGTGTTCCTAATAATGAAAAATGGAATCATGGTTCTGTTCTCTGTTTAGTTGATGCAACGAATGGAAATGTGGCTTGGTCTACTTCAAATCAAACTTTGCCCTCTAATGTAACAGACGATACTTCAGATGAAAATAAACAGAAGGTTTTGGCACAAATGGATGGCTATTCTTTTACAATTCAATTAGCAGGATTAGTAAATAATAATGAGGCTCCCTCAGTTGTACGTAACTTTGTTACCGTTAATGATAAAAATTATGAAGCACCTCAGAGTGTAAGTACGGGCTGGTATTTGCCGAGTACCGGACAAATCACTGCTATTATGCAAAATTTGGGAGGTGTAAATACGAATACTGCTGAATCAGAATTTGATGCATTTGGTAGTAATAATCGTGGAAATAAAAATCAGGCACTAATTAATATTCCTGCAAAATGGAAAGTAATTACGGATGTTGAGAATGAAAGTTTAAGTGGTATTTGGTGTTCTGCCAATGAATATTCAACAACTCAGTGTTGGGTGATTGAATGGAAGAATAATGCGACGAGATTTTTCGGGCGTAATAAAAATAGTAATACAGGAAAGGTTCGTCCAGTTCTTTCATTCTGATATTTAGGCTTAAAGGTTAAAACAAGGGCGTTTTTTGCTCTTTATACCAAATTGAAACATATTATTTATAATTCACGTATGAGAAATGAATCTTTATTTTTTTCACCCAAAAGAGTGCTTTATTCAGCCGTAATGGTTTCGGCTCTTTTGTGTGGAGGAAACATACAAACCCATGCGGAAGCACTTCATGCGCAGGCTGTGATGCAGACAGTGACAGTGAAGGGACAGGTCATGGACCCTACTGGAGTGCCAGTTATTGGTGCCAGTGTACTCGAAAAGGGAACTTCCAACGGGGTAATTACTGACATTGACGGTAATTTTTCATTGAAAGTATCTTCACCCAATGCGGTAGTGGTGATCTCTTATATAGGTTACAAAACGGTAGAATTGCCAGCTTCCAACACGAAAAAATTGGCTCAGGTTACCTTAAAAGAGGATGCAGAAGTGCTGGATGAAGTAGTGGTAGTAGGTTATGGTGTGCAGAAGAAAACTACGTTGACCGGTGCCATTGACCAGGTGGACAGCAAGGTACTTGAAAGCCGTGCGGTAACTAACGTCGGTTTGGCCTTGCAGGGACAGACACCAGGTTTGACGGTCACTCGTTCTTCTTCCCGTCCGGGTAATGAAGGTTTGAATTTCCAGATTCGTGGTGCTACGTCAGTCAACGGTGGCTCTCCACTGATTGTAATCGATGGAGTTCCGGCGGTAAATGCCACCTCCTTCCAAAATATGAACTCTGATGATATTGAAACCATTAGTGTGCTGAAAGACGGTGCAGCTTCTATTTACGGAGCAAAGGCTGCAAACGGTGTCATCCTGGTAACCACCAAGAAAGGTAAGGGTAAAGTTAACGTGAATTATGATTTTAATATGCGTTTTTCTACCTTGGGTGTTACTTCTTTCTCTCCGAATATGCAGCAGTATTCCACTATGTGGCTGGAGGCCAATAAGGAAGAAACCATTAAGAACTGGTGGGGATGGTTGAATGAGGAAAACCTGCTTAAAATGCAGTCAGGCTACGAAGGTATTTATGTCATCAATCATCAGGAGTGGGGCGACAAGATTTTCCTGGGTAATGCAAACCGTGTGGAAGAAATGTTTGCTACTCGTTTTTCTTATCAGCATAATTTGAGTGTGTCCGGTGCTACGGACAAGACGGATTATCGTATTTCTGCGATGTATGCCGATAACCAGGGTAACTTGGCTACAGCTTACGATGGTCAGAAACAGTTGAACTTGCGTTTGAATTACGGTATTAAATTGACAAACTGGTTTAAGTTGGAAACATCTGCCAGCATGATTAAGACAAACACTTCTTCTCCTTCATGTGGTTTGGACAATACATTGTACGGAAATGAACCTCCTTTGTTCCCGGCTAAAAACCCGTATGGACAGTGGTATGCCAATTATGGACAAGTGGGTGACCGCCAGCCTGCAGCAGCTACTTCGGACGGTGGACGTGACAACAAGACGAACTTGACTACTCGCGTAGACTTGAAGGCGATTGTGGATATTTGGAAAGGTATCAGTTTCGAGGGTATGGCTTCTTTCCAGAATGAAGAGTATCGTCGTGACCGCTGGGTGACTCCTGTACAGACATACGACTGGTTTGGAAATCCGGCACGTGAAGTCGTCAACTCTACTATTCCTGTGTTAATTTATCCGGAAAATCCGTTGAACATCAAGGCTGAAAATAATCCGGGTTATCTGATGGAAGCAAATAACATGCTTTATCAGTATTATTCAGCTATTCTGCGTTATAAGAATACGTTTGCTAAAGTACATAATGTATCGGCCATGTTTGGTATCAATGCGGAAAAATGGGCTTCAAAGAAGATGGCTGCGGCTCGTGAAGATTTTGAAGATTCCGGTGTATATGACTTGAATCTGGCAAGCGGTCAGCAAGGTAATAGCGGAGGTAAGACACAGAATGGTACTTACTCTTACATTGCGCGTGTAAACTATGACTATAATGAAAAATATTTGCTGGAATTGATGGGCCGTCGTGATGGAAACTCCAAGTTTGCCAAAGCCCATAAGTTCCAGAACTTTGGTTCTATGTCTGTGGGATGGGCTTTCACGAAAGAGAAATTTATGGATTTCATATCTCCGGTGTTGAGCTTTGGTAAGGTACGTTTCAATATCAGTTCTTCTGGTAATGATGCCGGTCTGGGAGACTTTGATTATGTCGCTTTGGTAGGTATGGGTTCTACTACATTGGGACAACCGGCAGCTACACAGGTGTCTAGTGGCTTTAGCGGTTTGGTAAGCTATGACCGTACGTGGGAGCGTGTCACTCAGAAAAATATCGGTGTGGATTTGAACTTCCTGGATAACCGGTTGACTACTACTTTTGAATATTTCTGGAAAGATAATAACGGTATGTTGTCGCAAGTTACTTATCCTTCTTTGCTGGGTGGTACTCCGCCGAAGACAAACAGCGGACATTTGAGCGTGAAAGGATGGGAGTTGACTGTAGGCTGGCGTGACAGTTGGAAAGATTTTTCATACTATGTAAACTTTAATGTGAGCGATACGAAAAGTTTGCTGAGAGAACTGGAAGGAGCTGATTCTTATGGCGCAGGAAAGAATGGAGCTGTAAACGGATACCCGTTGAATTCTTTCTTCTTGTTCCGTACGGATGGATTCTTTAAAGATCAGGCTGAGGTAGACCGTTACTATGCACTTTACAATGATGGAGGTTCGGCACTTTCAAATATCGGACAAGGCACAGCCGATGCACTTCGTCCTGGAGATACCAAGCGTCTGGACTTGAATGGTGATTACAAGATTACGGCCGACGGAAATGAAAACAGCGACTTGCAGTTTGTGGGGGATGCTAATCCACACTATGTGTTTGGTATTAATGCTGGAATCAATTGGAAGGGCATTGATGTAAGTGCCATGTTCCAGGGAGTAGGTAAGCAGTACATCATGCGTACAGGCTGGATGGCCTATCCTTTCTATGCGCAGTACACAAACCAGAATCCGATGTTCTTAGGACAGACTTGGACGGAAGATAATCCGAATGCTAAATATCCTCGTTTGACTACCCATCAGAACCGTTCACACTGGAATTATGAAAACAATGATTTTATGCTTCAGAATAATCGCTACATCCGTTTGAAATCTTTGATTGTGGGATATACGCTGCCACAGACTTGGACACGGAAAGCCAAACTGGAGAAAGTACGTATCTATTTCTCAGGCAATGATCTTTGGGAAGCAACGAGTATTGCCGATGGTTTCGACCCGGAAATGGGAGAGACCTCGAACAACAACGGTTATCCGTTTAGCCGTACCTGGTCATTTGGTGTGAATATCGGTTTTTGATGCATCAGTAAACAGTTAATTTATAAAAGGAAGTTATGAAAAAATTGACATATATAGCAGCCTGTGCTTGCATCTGGGGATTTTCTTCTTGTGCAGATATGTTTCTTGATTTGGAACCGCTGGACACGAAGACAGACGTGGTATATTTCCAGACTCCCGAACATTTCCGCGAATATGCAACAGGGCTTTATGGACAGTTATTAGGTTGGCAAAGCCGTTACGGATCTATTTTTGACCACATGGATTGCTCGTCTGACTTGTCTACTTATTTTTCGAATAATGCGGATGTAGGTTTCGGAAAGATTATGGTTGGTTCTAATGATGGACGCTGGGATAATTGCTATGCCAATATTCGTGCGGTGAATATGTTGTTCCAGAAAGCAGAAAGTTATGGTGGTGACCAGAGCGACTTGGCTCAATCATTGGGTGAAGGGTATTTTTTCCGTGCTTATTCTTATTTTTACTTACTGAAATTTTTTGGTGGTGTACCTATTGTAAAGACGGTACTGGATGTGGATTCTCCCGAATTGAGAGCTTCACGTAACAGTCGTTATGAAGTAGTTGACCTGATATTGTCCGATTTGGATAAGGCTATTGAGTATTTACCAAGCGAACAGAACATTCCTTCTGAAGATAAAGGACGTATCAGTAAAGGTGGAGCGGAAGCTTTTAAGGCAAGAGTGTTATTGTATGAAGCTACCTGGCGTAAATATAATGGAACAACCACTGATTTTGAAGGTTCTGCAGGTCCACAATCTGATCAGGTCAATGCATTTTTGGAAGAGGCTATTGCGCTGTGTGATGAGGTAATGGCCGATCCTGTATATAGCTTGTGGAATTACAATAGTGTAGCTGCCATGCAAAATATGAGTAACCGTTATTTGTTCTGTATTGAAAATGAAGGAAGCAATCCTGCAGGAAAGGGGAAAGATACGAACAAGGAGTTTATTCTCTATTCAGTGTATGACCAGAAAACACGTCCGGCCAGCATTGATTTGACGCAGACACTTTGGAAACTTACACCGAGTCGTAAGTTAATCGATATGTTTGTATGTACAGATGGTTTGCCCATTGATAAATCTCCCAAGTTTCAAGGTTATCAAAAACGTGGAGATGAATTCAAAAACCGTGATTACCGCTTGAAGTCATATATAGGAACTCCAGATGCCAATACTAAACTGACAGGTGGAAATGCTGGATATACACCTTATAAGTTTACTTTGTATGGACGTAATACGACCAACAAGGATGAATATTCCAATTATCCGGTACTTCGTTTGGCTGAGGTGTATTTGAATTATGCAGAAGCTGTGTATGAACGGTATGGTGAAATAACCAACGAACAATTGAATAAATCCATTAATAAGTTGCGTGGACGCGCCGGTGTAGCTTCATTGACAAATGAACTGGTTACAGAGAATGACTTGGACATGTTGACGGAAATTCGTCGCGAACGTACAGTAGAGTTGTACATGGAGGGTTTCAGATACGACGATTTGAAACGCTGGGGTAAGCTGGAAGAAGAGTTGAATGAGTCTCGCTGTGGTATGGTCGTAGGAGAGGCTGGTTATCCCACTGATTTTGTGAATAATGAAGGGAATGCTATTCTTTCGGAATATACTCCGAATGTATATATCTGGGGAACGGAAAAGGTAGAAACAGGAAAAGGCATGCATGCGGCAGTTGTACTGGCTGGCAAGTCGGATATTCAGGTTTCAAAGAGTGATTATCTCTGGCCAATTCCGCAACGTCAGATTGACTTGAATCCGAATTTGATTCAGAATCCGGGGTATTGATAAAATCACTAATAGAAAAAGAAATATGAAACATATTGTAAAATATAGTTTGAAATGGTGTTTAGCAGTTACTTTTTCCTTGCTTTGTTTTGCTTGTGAAAAGGATGCTAATTTTAAGGAGTATGCTTATCCTGTACCGGAAATAACCGGCATCTATCCGGCGTCCGGATATGTAGGTTCCCAGGTGGCTATTTTAGGTAAAGATTTTGGTGATCAGATTGAAGCTGTAAAAGTGACTTTTGGTGGGATGGAAGCCCAGAAAATATTTTCATGTACGGACGGGCGTATTATTGTGGAGCTGCCAGATGGGGCACAGACCGGGAAAATCGGATTAAAGGTGTGGAATCACACTGTAGAGTCGTCGGATACCTACACTGTAATACCGACTCCGGTAATCTCTTCTATTAAGTCTTTGAATAGCGCAGGTGATTTATTTGCTACTGCAAATGATGAAGTTGTGATTACGGGTAATAATTTTGGAGATGCAGTAGAAAATGTGAGTGTGGTAATCAAAGGTCTGCAAAAGGATGTGCAGGCCAATGTGGTGGCTGTGACGAATGAAGAAATTAAATTCAAGCTTCCAGCTGATTATGATGAATCGGGTACGGTGGTTATTAATGTAGGCGGTTATGAAGTGGAAGGTTCTGCTTTGATTAATCCTGCTGCAACCGGTGATGTGACAGCTCTTTTCTTGAAAAACTATAAACAGCCATTCTTGCGCGGAGATGTAAGTGATGGTGAGTGGGGTACAGCCCTTTATTGGTTGGCTTCAGACGGTTTTGGCTCTTCTCTTCAGTTCCCAGAAGCTTATCCTGATGGATTGTTAGCAATACAGTCTGGTTGGGGACAAGGTAAGAAAGAAAATGCGAAATTATATCAGTTAGCGACTTTACCTCCTGGCACTTATACATTTACATTACGTGTAGTGGAAAATACTAGCTCAGGAGGACGATACGGGGCTGTATTTGCTGTAGTAGAAGGTGAAGGAGTTATTCCGAATCTGAATAAAGAACAGCAGAATGTGGAAGGTGCCAAGCAATGGACCTATAATCCGGTGCCGGCAGAAGTCCTCGGATGGAGACAGGTTACTGCTGGTTCGTTCTCTGAGCCTGTAGACTATCAGTGCGAGGTCACATTGACACAGACGACTTCTGTGACCATTGGGTTTGCAACCATGATGAATGGAAGCAGCAATGTGAAAATCTCGAATATTAAGATTGAAAGGAATTGATGCTAAAAGAGTCTTATCATGAAAAAGATATATTATTTATTGTGTTTGCTTCCTCTGATGCCTCTGGTTTCGTCTTGTGATGATGAAGAAGCAGAAGTGGTATTGCTTCAGAATCCTGAAAGCCAGCCTGTTACATTGAGCAGCATAGCTCCTGATTATGGATTTGTGGGTGATCAGTTTACTTTGACAGGTACAAATTTTGGAGGAGGAGTAGACTTTATTCAAGTGTTTATCGGTGAAAATGAGGCCGAAGTGCTTACGTGTACTGATACAGAAGTAAAGGTACTTGTTCCTAAAGAAGCGACTACCGGACGTATATCTGTTCGCTTTATGGGGCAGGAAGTTAACTCGGATCTGATGTTTCGGGTAATGGGTAAGCCATCTGTTGAACAAATGAAGCCTCTTTTCGGAATGGAAGGTGCGCAAAAGGCGTGGGGATTTGTAGGCAGTGAAATTATTTTTTCTGGCAGCGAGCTGGGAGGTAGCCAGGAAGATGTAAAGGTGATTTTTAAGGGAGCTACTAATACACCGGCTGAGATTGTTTCCTGGTCGGAAGAAGAATTTAAGGTAAAAGTTCCCGAAGGTGCCGTAAGTGGAAAACTTACATTGACGGTTGGTTCACAAACTGTGAATACGCCCTACGAGTTTAGACTGGTAGAACATGCTGCCGTTAGTGGAATAACTCCACAGCAGGGCTATAAAGGTTGTGAAGTGACTATTTCCGGAAAAGGTTTGGGAGATGAAACAACCAAAGGACAAACGAAAGTTTGGTTTGGAGATAAAGCTGGAACTGTATTGTCATGTGAGAATGAAAAAATAACGGTGAAAGTACCTGGTGACTTGACAATCGGACAATCGTATGACGTAAAACTTTCTACTGCATTCGAAACCGTGGAACAGATGCTTAAGTTTAAGGTTGTGGAAGAACCTAAAGATTTTACTGGAGATATTCAATCTGGTTATTTGGCCAATCCGATTACTTTGTCGGGAACAAATATGCCTGCTACTGCAGATGCGTTGAAAGTGATGTTCGGTGATAAAGAAGGAAAAATCCTTGAATATAAGGATGGTAGTTTGCAGGTAGAAATTCCATCTAACGCTTCAATTGGTAAGGTCAAACTTTCTTTGATAGATGCGGGAGTGGAATTTGTGGTAAATGATAAATTTGAAATAAAGGCAGCTCCAGTTATTGAATATTGTGATGTAGCGGTATTTGCCGATGAAACGATGAAAATTACAGGTACTAACTTGTCTGCTTTGCCTGTAACAGTGATGATAGGTAACGAACAAGTTTCTTCAATTTCGTCGTCTGATACTGAAATTACATTTAAGGTTCCTGCCAATTTATCGGGTGATGTAAAAGTAATTTTAAATTTTGGTGAGAATGTTCGTCCGGCGGAATGCGAGGTAACAGTATTGCCAGCACAGACTGGTGATATTACGAACTATGTACTGGAAAATACAAGCTCTCCGTTTGCTATAGAAGGAAATGGATTGAAAGGTTGGAATACGAATAATATATTTTATGGAAATCCGTATGTGGAAAAAGATGGCAATGTATGGATGGCTCTTAATGGTAAAAATAATACGTGGAATGGAGCCTTATTCCAATCAACTACACTGCCAAAAGGTAAATATCGGTTCTCGATAACTGTGGCTGATGTAGATGCTGGTACAAATCGTAATGTAGTATTGTTTGCCGTAATGGAAGGTAAGGATACACCTTTCCCCGGAATTTCGGATGATCCTAAACCTGGTCATTTTATATCTCAAGATAAACTGTTAGGAGTTATGAATATTAAAGATCAGCCTAATCCGGTTGTTGCTACTCATTCATTTGAGATGACAATGGATAAATCTTTACCTGTAACTATTGGTTTTGCTACAATGCTCGGAGATACTCGTTACTTGTATATTTCAGAAATCAAGGTAGAACATATTGAATAATAGATTGGAGAATTGATTATGAAAAGAATTTATTATATAACAGCCGTATTTGCCATTAGCCTGACTTTGTCGGGCTGTGGCGATGGCATTGATTTGCCGGATTTGAATGTGGAAACAGATTTGAATGAAATTCCGTTGCCGGATGTATTGGAAGGGTTGGAAGAAATTGCATTGAAACCCGAAACAGAACCGATGAAACATGCGGAACAAGGGGTATATGCATTGCATACGGAAGATGATTTCAACCGGATTAGAATAAATTTGAAGTTGGATGAAGATCCGACTGGAAACTCTGGTGAAAGTCCTTGGAAGGAAGGATTTGCCTTGTTAAGAGATAATAAACTGGCACAGGAAACCACTACAATGAACTGTACTGCTGTAGAGACAATTATTCGTGGTGCAGGTGCAGAAAACTATATGAATGCTGCTCGTTCTGCGGCAAGAGCTTATCAACTGGCACTTCGCTGGAAGATAGAGGGAAAAGAGGTGTATGCAGAAAAAGCAGTAGAATTGCTCAATACATGGGCAAATACGACTAAAGCTTTGGGAGGTAACTCTAATGTTTCATTGGCTGCAGGGATTTATGGACATGAATTTGCGATTGCTGGTGAAATTTTGAGAAGCTTTCCGGGATGGGCTCCTGAGGATTTTAAAAAATATCAGGATTGGATGTTAACGGTATGGTATCCTGCCAACAAGGACTTTCTGGAACGTCATCATGATACAAACGATTTGCATTATTGGGCTAACTGGGGACTTTGTAATATTGCGTCAACGATGGCTATTGGTATTCTTACAGATCGTCGGGACATCTACAATGAAGCTGTAACCCATTTTCAGGTGGGCGAAACCAATGGGCGTATTACACGTGCCATTTATTATGAGTTCCCCGGAACAAATTTTGCTCAGTTACAAGAGAGTGGACGTGATCAGGGACATACGTTGATGTGTGTAGGTTTATTAGGTACCATTTGCCAATTAGCATATTGTCAGGGAGATGATTTCTTTGCTTATAAAGATAATCTTTTCCTGAAGGCTTGTGAATATGCTTCTGCTTATAATTATGCAATGAAGACTGACTTGCCGTTTATGACTTATGTCTGGCAGCAGAATAATCAGTGGGGTGGTATTTCACCGGTGACCCAGAGTGTAATGGGGGAAGGGGGACGTGGAGGTACCCGTCCAATCATGGCATTGCCTTACTATCACTATTCGAAAATTAAAAATTTGGAAGCAGATTTGACGCAGTACACGAAAATTGGATGTGACAGATTATTTCCAGAAGGTGGAGGTGATAATTATGGTACAGCAAGTGGTGGATACGATGCACTTGGGTTTGGTACTTTGATGTATGCACGTTAAAGGTAAGATTTATGAAAAGTTTATTGCTTAGATATTTATTTTTGTGTTGTCTGTGCTGCTTCTTTCAAGGGGGATTTGCTGCGGGAACGGTAGTATCGTGGCAAGCTCCTAAAGGAGCAGGGCTGAACAATGATTTTATAGTCAAAGTCCGTCCGGAAGGAAAAAGTAAGTGGGTGATTGTGCCCACTTACTTGGTGAAGGTGGATGAGGTGCGTGAGACGAAGCACCATGTGGAACGTGCTTCCATGGCTACCTTTGACTTTTCGGAAAAGGTGGAGATTGCGGTGACGTATAATAAAGGAAAGATTGATTCGGCTCGTGTACGTCCGTTGTCATACGATATTCCTTTTACGATAGAAGGGAATACGCTTCGATTTTCATTAGTGAAACCGGCCAATCTTTCGGTGGAAGTGAATGGAGATATTTTTCATAACCTGCATTTGTTTGCCAATCCCTTGGATACATTTAAGGTAGACAAAAAGAATCCGGACCTGATTTATTTCGGACCCGGAATTCATCGTTTTGAAGGAGGTGAATTTCGTATTCCTTCCGGTAAGACAGTTTACGTGGCTGGTGGAGCCGTCATGATGGGACGGATGCTGATTGAGAATGTGCACGACGTGAAATTGTTGGGGCGGGGCATCATTGACCCAAGCGTGAAGATGGGTATTCGTATTGCTAATTCCCGTAATGTGTACGTGGAAGGATTGGTAGCCACACAATGTGCTACGGGTGGGTCGGACAGTGTTACCATTCGAAATGTAAAAGTCATCAGTTATTTTGGCTGGGGAGATGGGATGAATGTATTTTCCAGCCGGAACGTATTGTTCGACAGGGTATTTTGCCGGACATCGGATGACTGTACTACGGTGTATGGCACACGATTGGGATTTGAAGGACCAAGTTCGAACATTACCATGCAGAATTCTACGTTATGGGCCGATGTGGCGCATCCTATTTTTATCGGGATTCATGGAAATGTGGACAAACCGGAGATTTTGGAGAATCTGAATTACGTGAATATCGATATTCTGGACCATAAGGAAAAGCAGTTGAACTATCAAGGTTGTCTGGCAATTAATGCTGGCGATGAGAATCTGATACGGAATGTGCGCTTTGAGGATATACGTATTGAAAACTTCCGACAGGGGCAGTTGGTGAATCTTCGTATTTTTTTTAATGAGAAATATTGCAAGGCACCGGGAAGAGGGATTGAAAATGTGGTGTTCAAAAATGTGTCGTACACCGGTAATCGGGCTGAGTTTTCCGTGATTGAAGGTTATGATGCACAGCGAAAGGTCCGGAATATTCGTTTTGAAAACCTTCGCATAAACGGTCAGATTATCTCTGATGATATGCCGGGAAAGCCGAAGTGGTATCATACGGGAGATATGGCACGAATTTATGTGGGTCCGCATGTGGAAGGTGTTTCTTTTTTGAATACTTTTGAGAAATAAAAAAAGAAAGAGTTGACGCTATGAAAAGACAATGGAGAAAAATTTGCTTCAGTTGTATGGGGCTTGCACTGTTTGAAGTATCCGTGCAGGCACAGACATGTGATTGGGTGAGTAGTTGTGAAGGGAAGACCTGGGCACAGAACAAGGTGAAATTGCAAACGAAGGCAGAGGGTACTACTGCTGATTTATCGGTAGATAAAGGAGATTCTGTAGTCGTTTTCAAGGCTTGGGGTACTTGCTTCAATGAGCTGGGATGGGATGCCTTGAATGTGCTGCCCAGTAATGAGAAGGAAGATATTCTGAGAAGACTGTTTTCTCCGGAAGGTGATTTGCGGTTTACGTTGGGGCGT
>ULZC01055709.1_pt1 | contig 17028 bp, 8 predicted proteins | sample 1962771 | NCBI WGS metagenome assembly ULZC01 (sample SAMEA4835880, study PRJEB28245) | human gut metagenome | biome: gut microbiome; material: fecal sample | place: Denmark | collected 2008 | reverse complement strand
AAGATGCCTGCTTGTTGTATTTTCAGAGCTTTTCGAAAATGAAATTTCCCAAAGATATAGAAAAGGCAACTTTCCGGCTGAAAGAACTGAAAAAGGTACATTTGCCTATTACGAATTTTGAATGTCCAGGGGCAGATATATTGCCAAGAAAGGAATGAGCTGAAATATAGTCCTTCTGCTTTTCCTGATAATAACAGCGGATTAGGTCTGTTTTTTGTACAAAAGTTGAAATAGTTTGTACGAAAAGGTAAAAAGGTTTGTACGAAGAATAAAGAAGTTTGTACAGAAAAAAAGAAAACTCCAGCATGTTTTTAGAACGATATGCTGGAGTTTTCTTTTTTGTAATATTATCTGATTTTCGATGTGGCTGATGATTTATTCTTCTATTATGTCATTCTCTGTAGCATTTTCTTCATGAGCGTTTTGCATGTATTCTTTAGGGGATAATCCAAAATATTCTTTGAATGTATTCGAAAAATGCGACAGGTTGTTATAGCCTACAGCATAGGCTACTTCAGAAATCGTCAGTTTCTTCTCTTTCAGTAGCTTGGCTGCCTGTTGCATACGTATGTTGCGTATGAAATCTCTTGAAGATAAATTGGTGAGTTCCTTCAGCTTACGATGCAGGTGCACGCGGCTTAATCCTACACTGTTCGCTAGCATTTCTACGTTCAGGGTAGGCTCTGACAGATTTTCATTGATGACTTTCATTATTTTGTTCATCAATACTTCATCTGCCGATTTCAGTTGGATATTCTGAACTTTGTCGCTTTGCTCCTGAGCTCCGCTGAACTTATTCTTCAACAGTCGTCGGTTCGAAAGCAGATTGCCAATCGTACTCTTCAATACTTCTATATTGAACGGTTTGATCAGATAACTGTCAGCTCCGATTTCGATACCTTCTACCTGTTCTTCCGGACGTCCTTTAGCTGTCAGTAAAATCACAGGGATATGGTTGATATTGGCATTTTGCTTGATCTTTTTGCATAATGTCATACCATCCATTTCAGGCATCATTACATCACTTATGAGCAAGTCCGTTGGATTGTTTAGCAGATATTCGTAGGCTTCACGTCCATTGTTGCAAGTATGAATTTTATAGTCTGCCGACAATTCATTTTTCAGATAGTTCAGAATCTCTTTTTCATCATCAGCTATCAGAATGTGGAAGTTGCTTTTTGATTTGATTTTCTTTTCAGTTTCTGTTTCTTCTGTTGTTTTAACTGGCTGTTCAGATGTTGTGGTAGTAGTAATCGTTGGATTATTCTCTGAGGTAGTTGTATCTGGTTGTTCCAGTTCTTCCATTTTCAAATGGTCACTACCTTGTGGAATGCGGATAATAAATTCGCTGCCTTGTACATCTGTACGGTTACGGGCAATGATTGTACCATGATGAAGCTCTACCAGTGACCGGGTTAAGTGGAGTCCTACTCCGGTTCCGGCCTGATTGCGTGTAATATCATTGTTGATTTGGTAAAATCGGTCGAATATGCGTTCTATCTGCTGGTCATCCAGGCCTATTCCTGTGTCGCTTACTTTAATTTCTATATATTTCTTAAGCGGAAGATGTGCTTCTTCATCTTCTCCTGTAGTGAGTGAAATCGTAACATTTCCTCCTTCGGGAGTATACTTGAAGGCATTCGAAAGCAGATTCATCAGTACTTTGTCGAAGTTATGCAGGTCAAGCCATGCACTTAACCGATTGTCCTGATGTTGGAAAGTAAGTGTGATATGTTTGTTTTGTGCAAGGTAACTGAATGTAGTTACTACATCATCAATGAATCCGACCAGGTCTGTTTCTCTTAGCTTCAGATTCATCTGTCCTTTATCTATTTTACGAATATCCATCAATTGGTTGATTAATCGAAGAATACGCTGTGAGTTACGGTAAATCATCATATAACTCTTTTCTAGTTCTGAGTCATGACAGTTGGCTATCAGCTTTTCAAGCGGATTTATAATCAACGTGAGAGGAGTACGAATTTCATGTGATATATTGATAAAAAACTGTAGTTTAGCCTCGCTTATTTCTTCGGCATGCTTACGTTCTACCATTTCTTTACGGCGTTCGAAGCGTGTACGCAAGTTTCCGATGATAGCCAGTATGATGAAAATAGTCAGTATGGCATATATAATATATGCCCACCATGATTGGAACCAAGGCGGAGTGATGATGATTTCGATACTGCGGGTAGGTGAATTGTAACCATGATTGATAGCATATACCTGGAATGTATATTTCCCGTGAGGCAGGTTGTTGTATGTCACTGTATTGACTCCGGGTGCTGTTGACAACCATTCTTCATCCAGCTCCTTGATACGATATTTATAGATAACCTGACGTACGTTGTCAAACTGTAATGTAGAAAACGATATGCTGAATGTATTATCTTTATAGTTTAGCCGGAACTTGTCCGATTCTATCACAGCTTTTTGGGTAATAGGTTCTCCTCCTGACAGTGTATTGGTATTTACTGATTTTCCAGCAACGATAAATTCAGTAATTGTAATAGAGGGAGTAGGAGTATTGTTTGCTATTTTTTCCGGCATAAAGCTGGTGATTCCATTTACTCCTCCGAAGAAAATTTCACCGCTTACTGAACGATAGAAAGCTCCTCTTGTAAATTCATTTCCTTGTAGTCCGTCGCCTGAAAAGTAAGTGGTAAAACTTTGTTCTTTTCTATTCAGACAGCTGATTCCGTTGAATGTGCTTACCCAGATATTATGATTATTATCTTCGCATACACCGCAAATAATGTTGTTACTCAGTCCATCTTGCTGTGTATAGCGTTTTATTGTTTTAGTTTTCCGGTCAAACGAATATAAACCATTTGATGTTCCTGCCCATATCGTTCCGTCGTGGCTTTCAGTTATGGCATAACCGATGCATCTTGTTATGATATAGTTATTGGATGTGTAGTTGATGAAGCTTTCTGTTTGTGGATTAAAACAACTGATACCCTTAAAATGTCCGATCCAGATCATACCTTCCTTATCACAATACAAAGAATTTATCCAGTTATTGGGAAGTTCATCCTTAGTCCTTATTCCGGTACTTTCTTCTGTACTGTTATAACGCTTCAATAGTTTGTTGGTCTTATTATATACATAAAATCCAGAACCATAAGTGCTGAAGTATAAGTTGTGATTATGATCTTCGGTGATAGAAAAGATACGTTCATTTATCAGTTCTGGAATAAATTCACAGAATCCGGTTGCAGGGTTACACCGTGCAACTCCTTTTGTGTATGAACCAAGCCAAAGTTCATTGTTTGAATCTTCGAAGATACTTAGTATCGTATTGGCAACGCTATTTGGACTTCCTTCGGGAGTAAAGTGGTTTATCTGATTGAAATTCTTATCCAAGACATACAATCCGTCATTGTCTGTTCCGACAAACAGTTCTTTCTTGCTGTTTTGGAATACAGACATAACACAGTTATGACCGATGGGGTTATCGTGTATTTGTTTTTGTCCGTGGTAAAGAAAAGGGTTACGTTTGGTGGGGATGAAAGCAATTCCCCGCTGGAACAGACCAAGCCAAAGATTTTTGTCCCGATCCATTAGGATAGAGTGTACCTTACCGTCGTTAATATTTATCGGAGCGTTTTCAAGAGGGTGGTCTTGAATCTCTTTGTCTTTCAATGAATACACTTTTAGTCCTTCTCCGTCGGTTCCAATATATAGTTGATTATTTATAAATTTCAGTGTCTTGATTTGCAAGTTGTTTCTTCCTTTGTAAGGAACTTGTGTAAAACTTTTGCTACTTGCATTGTATATATTAAGACCTCCAGTCAATGTGCCGATATAAATGTTTCCACTGTTTCCTTTAGCCAGATCGGATATGTTGTTTTCACTGATAAAAGGAGTACGGAAAGTTTGGACAGCTTTTGTTTCAGGGTTATAGCAAATCAATCCGTCATTTTCTGCTCCCATCCATAAGTTCCCTTCGTTATCTTCTAACATAGAAGTCAGATGCAGCATACCCATTTTATAGAAATCCATTACACAGTCGCAACGTTCTGCTTCTGCGTTGGCTTTGAATATACCTCCTCCAGAAGATGCAACCCATATTTCTCCATTCTTGCGTTCGATAATTTGAACAGTGTGTATGGTAGTAACCTGGGTAGAATTTATGTATAGTGGTACTTCTGTAAATGAATTGGTATTATGATTGTACTTCATCAGCCCGCCCAATGAAGCTACCCAAAGATTGTTTTTGCTATCCTCGAAGACTGAAAATACATAATCGTTACGAAGTGAGGTAGAATCATTTTCTATGTGGTGGAAGGTTACAAACTTATTTCCGTCAAATAAATTCAATCCATATTCTGTAGCAATCCAGATAAAACCTTTCTGGTCTTGATAAATATCATTGATCAGGCTGCTTGATATTTGATTGTCGGTAGAAAATAAGACACTAGTCTGGGCACTTGCCGGAAGTATAGACAAGCAATAAATCAGACAGATAAGGAATGTTTTTGTTAGTATTCTATTGATTTGCATGATGTTTTTGTTTCTACAAAGATAGAAAATGTTCTATTTTCCACTACTCATGAATTGGTATTTTCTTCATATAATCAGTATATATCCGGATATATTAAATCATTTACTCAGTTATTTCTAGTAAAATGATTTAACGTATCCGGATATTACCCTTCGAGATGATTTTTACTCAAATGATATGTCTTTTAGTCTGTTACGCTAATAGATATTTTCTGTAATTGATCTATACGTGAAGTACCTCCGTAAAGCAGTTCATAATTACCTTCTACCATACGCATGGTGTTGGTGTTTGTATCAAACCATTGGAATGTTTCACTGTCGAGGGTGAAAGAAACATTTGCGCGCTGTCCTTTTGCAATGTGGACGCGTTTGAAGGCGCGGAGTGTATGTGAAGGACCTTCTTTATCTCCCGGGCAACTTAAATATACTTGCACCACTTCTTCTCCGTCATAATTTCCGGTATTTTGTACGGGGATTGTGAGTGTTACTTCTTTACCTTGGCTGATTGTTTGCTGACTTAATGTAGCTGGACCGTATGTAAAGTTGGTGTAACTCAATCCGTGACCGAAGCTGTATAAAGGACTTTCTGTCATATAACGGTAGGTACGTCCCTTCATCGAGTAGTCTTGAAAGTCAGGAAGCTGGTCGGTATGCTTATAAAAAGTGACCGGAAGTTTACCCGAAGGATTGTAGTCGCCAAATAAAACATCGGCAACAGCTGTTCCTCCAGCCTGACCAGGATACCATGCCTGAAGAATGGCATCGCAAATCTTGCTTTCGGGTTCCAGTCCGACAGCCGAGCCTGAATAGTTGACAAAGATAATCGGCTTGCCTAATTTTTTCAATTCACTTATCAATCGTCGCTGAATAGCAGGAAGTTCGATTGTTGTGCGGTCGCCGCCTTTGAAACCTTCTGCATTTACTGGCATTTCTTCTCCTTCAAGAGAAGGTGAAATACCTCCTGCAAAGACAATGACATCGGCTGCTTTTACTTTGTCGATGGAAGCTTGCAGGTTTACAGGAACATTGCGTCCCATATCAAAATTCAGTTGGGCTGCTCTGTCTTTGCTGTAGAAGATAAAGTCTATTTTAATGTTGTATGTTTTTCCTTTTTCAGCTTTCAGCGTATACAGATTCATATTGTTTTTCAGATATTTTCCGCTGGCTACTTCTTTTCCATCTATGCTCAGGCGGATTATGCCTGCTGCCTCGAAGTGGAAATTGATATCCTCTGTTTCGGGTGCGGTAAATACCGATTCGTAGCTTGCAGAGAAATCTTGAATATTTACTCCTGCTGCAAATACTGTTGCTCCTAATGTGGTAAACTTGAAAGGAGTACTGGTATGGGTGACGGTAGCAGGTTTGCCTTCCATCTTGATGTTGTTCCAATAGGTAGAGCGGAATCCAGGTTTCCCATCGATGCTACATTGGCTGAATACACTTTCCAAACTGATACCAGAAGTACGGTCACATCCGAAGTCGTAAATCAGCTGATTTGCCGGAATACGTTCTTTCAAAGCTTCGTACAAGGTAGAGGTATGGGAAGGAAAACCATTGTAGTTACCCCATTGCATGACAGAGTCGTTGGCATTAGGACCGATCAAAGCGATTTTCATGTCTTCTTTCAACGGCAGGATATTATTCCGATTTTGCAGGAGGACAATGCTTTTTCGTGCAATTTCCAGTGCTAAGTCTTTATGTGCTTTGCTGTCGACTACAGAATATGGAATACTGTCCCAGCAGACATGTTCGTCCATTTCGCCTAATTCGAAACGAGCTGTCAGCAGACGTTTTACAGAAATGTCAATTTGTTTTTCGTCTATCAGTCCTTTTTGTACAGCTTCCGGAAGTGATTTGTAATTATTTCCACATTCCAGATCTGTACCACTCAATACAGCTCCTGCACTGGCCGTTTCTTTATCGGGATGCGTTTCATGATCGCCTTTGCGCCAGAAGTCACTGATAGCACCGCAGTCGGATACTACTATACCTTTGTATTTCCATTCATCACGCAGGATTTGCATCAGCAAACGGTTGCTTCCGCAGCAAGGTTCACCTTCGAAACGATTGTAGGCACACATCACTTCTTTTACATCAGCTTCCTGAACCAGTGCTTTGAAAGCCGGCAGGTAAGTTTCCCACAAGTCACGTGGAGCAATGTTTTCGGCATTGAAACTGTGTCGGTTCCATTCGGGGCCTGAATGAACGGCATAATGCTTGGCGCATGCATGAAGTTTGTCATATTTCATATTATCCGGACCTTGCAGACCTTGAACTACGGCAACCCCCATTCGTGAAGTGAGATAAGGATCTTCTCCGTAAGTTTCCTGTCCTCTTCCCCAGCGAGGATCGCGGAATATGTTGATATTGGGAGTCCAGAATGTCAGTCCCTGATAGCGTTTCAGGTTACCCGATTTACTGAATTCTGTATATTTGGCTCTGGCTTCATCGGAAACGGCTGTAAAGACTTTGTAAATCAATTCATCATCGAACGATGCAGCCATACCGATTGTTTGAGGAAATACAGTGGCAATTCCAGCTCGGCCTACTCCATGAAGAGCTTCGTTCCACCAGTCGTAGGCTTTGATACCTAGTCGTGGAATAGCAGGAGAAGCATTTTGCATAAGAGAAACTTTTTCTTCCAGGGTCAACCGTTCAAGTAAATCGGATGCCCGTTGTTCAGGAGTAAGACTGGTGTTTTGATAAGGAAATTGTTGTCCCATAACAGGAGCGGTAAATAAAAGCATACCTAACCCCACAAGTGCTTTAATTTTTTTGTTCATGTTTTTATAGTATTATTTGTGTGTTGACTAACCCTTTGATTGCAAAGGTAAAAGAATTTATAATAAGGGGATAAAAAATCTGGGAAAAATTGACTCAATTTCTGTTGAGGCTAAAAATAAAAATCCGTTTTAATGAACGGGAGAGTTTGGGGATTGAAACTCAGTTTGTTCATTAAAACGGATTGTATTTGTGGGCTGACCTATAAGGCTTTGCCGAAATTAGATTTATTTAGGCAGATAATTGTTCCAGTTTGGAGTTTGTTCTATACCAAATCCTGCATTGATTTCATCATTTGGAATTGGATAACAGAACTGAGATATATCGTAGTTTGTGTATTTATACGATACTTGATCTTCGACGTTGGCATATACATCGGCTTTTTCACCCCAGCGTCGCAAGTCATAAAAACGAAAACCTTCTTGGAACAATTCACGTGCACGTTCGTCTTTCAGGAATGCAAATACTTCTTCTTTGGTATTTCCTAAATCGTCGGTACTGGTAATGTTTGAATTTCTCTTGGCTACAGTCAGCAGAGCTTCTTTAGCACCGTTTAAGTCTGGTTGTGCTGCTCGTAACTTTGCTTCTGCAATGATTAGTTCCATTTCGGGAGCATTAACGATATAGTTGGTTGCATATGCAGTATTTCCTCCTCCATACCAGAACTTTCCTCCATATTGCATTTGTGTGTACGAGCCTTTTTTGATTGTCGGCAGGTAGAGGCTGCCTCTACAGTCTGTATCAGCTATTAAGTTTCTCATACGCTGGCTGGGAAGTCCTCCATACGTAGTCCATACGTTACCACAAGAGTTGGCCGACCAGCTGTTGTTTACGTCAATTGCCAGACGGAAGATACTTTCTGTATTACTGTCGCCTCCTGTGTACAATTTTTTGTAACTGTCTTCGGTGTAGGCTTCAACTTTCTTGTTCGAGTGTTCAAGAGCATATTGGGCATACTTTGCTGCATTTTCGAAATCTTCCAGATATAAATATGTACGTGCCATTAAGCCTTCTATCGCAGCAACCGATAAATATGAATTTGTTTCTCTGCCGTCGGTTCCGCTTTCTTTATAGCAAGTCAGTGCATTGTTGAAATCTTCCAGTATGGCTTTATAGCATGCTCCAACTGTAGAACGGCTGACTTCTTCGAAAGCTTGAATCGGTTCATCAATGATAACGATACCCGGTGCATCGCTGTTGTCTGTTGTTTCGTTGACTTTGATCTGCTTGCCGAAGATGTTGGTCATAGCCAGCATTGCATATCCTCTTAATCCGTATGCTTCTGCCAGATATTGTTTAAGTGCTGCCTTGTCCGAATCGGCGGTAGTACTTTCAAGTTCTTTTCCGGCTTTAATGATACGTGCAGAGTTGTCTACAACCTTATATCCGTATTCCCATATGCTGCTGAGGTAAGAATCATCTGCAGTTACGCTATAATGGTTGATGGTGGTCCAGTGATTAGCCGAGCCATTCAGGTATGCCATGTCACCAGCCATATCGCCAATAGTCAGTGAATAGTTTCCGGCAAAATAGAATCTGAATAACTGATAATAAGTTCCATTTAGGGCATATTTTATATTGTCTACGCTGGTAAGTCCGTTGTCTACATCTATTCCTTCATTATATTCTGTATCGAAGAAATTATTGCAGGAAGCAAGACAACCTGTCAAGGCTGTACAAATAAGTAGTCGAGATATAAATTTCTTCATATTTAATTTTCAATATTGATGCGTTAAACATAATTGTTAGAAACCAAGTGTAATACCTGCCAGGAATGTCCGTGTGGAAGGATACTGGAAGGCTATCAATCCGTTGGTGTATGTTTCAGGATCATATCCTACAAAATCTTTTGCCTTGAAAGTATAGATATTGTCTGCTGATATATAGATACGCATATTGTCTATCAGTATTTTCTTCAAAAGATGTTTCGGCAAAGTATATCCTAATTGCAGGTTCTTTACACGGAGGAAATTGCCGCTGTAAAGGAATCGTGAAGAATGGTTGTTTTCTCCCGATGTGTTTCCGTATACATACTTAGGTACATCTGTATACCGGTTTTCTTCTGTCCATGCATTTTCATATAAATAAGTTGCAGGAGTTATATTACCCTGACTTCCGGCCGAAAGGTAGAAACGGTTTGATGATGCATAAACTTTTCCTCCCAGTCGGTAATTGAAGTCAGCAGAGAAGTCGAAGTTCTTCCACTGAAGACGTGTACCGAAACCACCATAAGCTTTCGGATCAGCCGATCCAAGATATCTTTTGGCACATTCATTCCAGTTGGTTGTTGTTTCATCTCCAGTAGCATTTTTATACCATAACGGATTGCCTGTATCTGGATCTACACCAGCATATTCTACCATATAGAATTGTCGTAGAGGATATCCCTCCTGTATGATAGTATAAGTATCTTCAACAGGTTTTCCGTCTGACAGTTCTGTGACACGGTTTTGGTTGAATGTAACATTGGCATAAGCAGTCCATGTCCATCCCTTTGTCTGTAAGATAGTACCGTTTAAGCCGATTTCCACACCTCTGTTGCGCATAGAACCGATATTCTGGTATACTTTATCCAGTCCTGTAACTTTAGATATAGGAAGTTCAAACAACATGTCTGATGTAGCTTCATTATAGAAGTCAACAGTCAGATTCCATTTTCTGATCAGTGTAATATCAAGACCGATGTTCAGCTTCTTGCTTGTTTCCCATCCCAAGTCAGGAAGATTTAACGACTCAGGAGCGATACCGGGTTCGTTGTTATAATTGTATCCAGCCTTATAGAATCCGCGTGATGCATACCAGTCTATATCCTGATTTCCTACAGTTCCGTAGCTGGCTCTGATTGCTAAGTTGGTAAATACGTCGTTGTCTTTGAGGAATTCTTCTTCCGAGATTCTCCATTTTCCTCCTACAGACCAGAAATTACCCCATCGGTTGTTGTTTCCGAATACAGAAGAACCGTCGCGGCGGTAGCTGACCTGTCCGTAGTACTTGCCTTGATAGTCGTAGCTTGTATTGAGGAAGAAGGAAGCCAGACGTGCTTTACGTGTTTTGTATGAAGGAATTCCATAAGAAGAACCTGCCATATTCAGTTCACGGTAGCCCATCAATGGAAAGTTGATACCGGCATACTCTTCGTTCCAGTAGTTTTTCCATTGTGCTTCTTGTCCCAGCATGACAGAAACATTATGTTTTTCATTGAACGTATAAAGCCAGTTCAATGTGTTTGTCCATGTTATCGTTGTGGTATTCGAATTATACTGCGTACCACGACCATTGTCGCTTGCTCCCTGATTGTTGTACCAGCTCCAGAAGTCATATTGGCGTGTGCCGTAAGAGTTGATACCTAATGAGGTTTTTAGAATAAAACCTTTTCCAAAATTAATGGCGAAATAGGGATTTAAATTGATTGTGGTAGTTTTGGTATTATAAATATCTCCGGCCTCTTTATCGTAAACAGCCAATGGGTTGTATGAAATGCTTGTATTATAACTTCCATCTTCGTTGTAAAAAGGATCGAGTGGAGTTGCTTTCAGTGTAGCACTGACAAACGGGTTCGAATAAGATCCTCCGGTAGATTGAGAGAATGCATCCATATCTGCCAGAGCAAATGATGTGTTAAATCCGAAGTTGAACCATTTGTAAGATGTTTCCAGGTTGAGGCGGGCAGAGTAACGTTTCATATCGCTGTTGATGGCAACACCTTCCTGATTCAGGTATCCCAGACTGGCATAATAGCGAGTCTTGCCATTTCCTCCGCTGAAGCTGATGTTATAATCCTGATAATAACCGGTACGGGTAATAGCATCCAGCCAATCGTAGTTTTGTGTACCGTCCCAGTTATAGTCTGATTTTATTTTTGCCATAGCCGATTCGTAGGTGTACTTTTCCGGATCACTGTTTACCAGACCACGTGCAAACAAGTCGGCTGTCTGTTGTGCATTACAGAAAGAAAAATTATTTGGAGCAATGTTTGTAAAGCCTTGTTTGATATCCAAGTCTATATGCATAGCTCCTTCCTGTCCTTTTTTGGTTGTGATTACGATTACACCATTGGCGGCACGCGAACCGTAGATAGCAGTAGCATTGGCATCTTTCAGAACAGTTACCGATTCGATATCTGCCGTGTTAATGTTTGCCAGTGGATTGAATGCACGGTTGTAACTTGCTGTTTCAGCATCAGTATCCGAGTTCATAGGCATACCGTCTATGATATACAACGGTTGTGTACCCGAATTAACAGAACTTTCTCCTCGGATATACACGTTAGCTTGAGCACCCGGCATACTTGTTGAATTATTCATTTGCACACCCGGCATACTTCCTTCGAGCGCTTTCATGAAGTTTGCATCGGTGCGTGATTCAAGTGTAGTAGAACCTGCTACATTGGCTGCTCCCGTAAATGTACTTTTCTTTGTTACTCCATAACCGGTAACCACCACTTCATCCAGAACTTCTGTATCCGATTTTAGGATTACATTTAATTCCGGTTTAATGTCTAATTCGCGACTTTGCATACCGATGAAAGAAATTATCACTTTCTTTGCATTTGCCGGAATGTTGCCAAGTGTAAATTTCCCATCGATATCGGTCACGGTTCCTGTATTAGTCCCTTTTATTAGGACAGAAGCTCCTACGATAGGAAGATTGTCTTCTTCTGAGATGACAACACCTGTCACCTTCGATACCTGTGCCATCGCTATGCTGATGTAGGCGAAGAAGCAAGTACAGAGTAAAAACAACTTTTTTTTCATAAAATCTCTCTTTTTTTGATTAAAATAAATAATTAATTAAACAATATAGTGAGGAATATTGTTTACTGAACCTTAACAAAAAAACATCAAAATTACTCTATATACTTTCTTTCTGTATGTGTATGGGCTAAATTTGTATCTTTTCTAACAGATACTGCCCTGTATATGATGCTCCGCAATGAGCTACTTCTTCGGGGGTGCCGCATACTACGAGATTACCGCCCATATCTCCACCTTCCGGACCGAGGTCTATGACATAATCGGCGCATTTGATAACGTCCATGTTATGTTCGATTATGACAACCGTATGTCCTCGTGCTATTAAGGAGTTGAATGCCTCTAGCAGTTTCTTTATGTCGTGGAAATGTAATCCTGTTGTCGGTTCGTCGAATACAAAAATAGTTGGCTGAGATTTTTCGATACTCAGGAAATATGCCAGTTTGACACGCTGGTTTTCTCCTCCCGAAAGAGTAGAGGATGATTGTCCCAGTTTGATGTATCCGAGTCCAACTTCTTGTAGCGGCAGCAGTTTTTTTACTATTTTCTTCTGCTTGTGTTCATCGAAAAATTCGATAGCCTGGTTGACTGTCATTTCCAGTATGTCATAGATGTTTTTCCCTTCGTAACGTACTTCCAGGGTATCACTCTTAAAACGTTTTCCATGACATGATTCACATTCCAGTACCAGATCGGCCATGAATTGCATTTCTACCGTTACAGTACCTTCTCCTTTACATTCTTCACAACGTCCTCCTTCGGTATTGAACGAGAAATACCCTGCCGAGTACCCCATTTGTTTGGCCAAAGGCTGGTCGGCAAACAGTTTTCTTATTTCGTCGTATGCCTTGATGTAGGTGACAGGATTACTGCGTGAGGATTTGCCTATCGGGTTTTGGTCGACAAACTCTATGTCCTTTATCATCTGGATATCACCTTCCAGTGAAATAAATTCTCCCGGACGGTCGCTGCCTTCACTATACTCACGCTTCAGTGCCTTATAAAAGATGTCGCGCACTAACGTACTTTTTCCTGAACCACTAACTCCGGTCACTACCGTCATTACGTTAAGTGGGAAGCGTACATCGATTCCCTTCAGGTTGTTTTCTCTGGCTCCTTTTATTTCTATATAATTATTCCACGAACGATGTGTCTGTGGTCGTTCGATGATTTCTTCTCCCAGCAGATATTTTACAGTATAGCTGTTGCTTCCGGGATGCAGGTCTTTCATATCTCCTTGATAAACAATTTCTCCTCCCAGACGTCCGGCTTTAGGGCCGATATCTATAATATAGTCGGCAGCACGGATGATTTCTTCATCATGCTCTACCACTACCACTGTATTGCCCAGCTGTTGCAACTGGCGGAGTACTTTGATAAGCTTGTCTGTATCTCGGCTGTGAAGTCCGATACTAGGTTCGTCCAAAATATAAAGTGAACCTACCAGACTGCTTCCCAGTGAGGTTGCTAGATTGATTCGCTGACTTTCTCCCCCGGAAAGTGAGTTGCTGAGTCGGTTTAATGTAAGATATCCAAGTTCGACGTCGAGCAGGAAGGTCAATCGGTTATTGATTTCATTCAGCAAGCGTTGGGCTATCATCTTGTCATGTTCGTCGAGCTGCAAGGTACGGAAAAATTCTTTCAACTGATAAACCGGCATCTCTACCAGTTCTGCAATGGTGCGTCCTCCCACTTTGACATAAAGCGCTTCTTTCTTCAAACGGCTGCCATGACACTCCGGACAAGTTGTCTTACCACGGTAACGGGCTAACATTACGCGGTACTGTATCTTATACTGATTTTCTTCCAGCATCTTGAAGAACGAATCGATGCAGACTTTGTCACGCGGTCCGTGCCATAAATAATCCTTCTGTGCCTGAGTCAGGTTATAGTAAGGCTCGAATATAGGAAAATCGTGCGCCGGAGCTTCGCGCAGGAATTCGGTGAGCCATTCGCTCATTTTTTCTCCTCTCCAGCACATCACAGCACCGTCGTAAACACTCAATGCACGGTTGGGTACGACAAGATGCTCGTCTATACCGATAATCTTTCCGAAACCTTCACACGTAGGGCATGCGCCGATAGGAGAGTTGAACGAAAACATCTGGTCGCTGGGCTCTTCAAACTTAATACCGTCTGCCTCGAATTTTGTACTGAAGGCATGTAGTTTGGTACTTCCGTCGGGCAGGTAAAAGCGCAGCAGACAAGCTCCGTCACCCTCGTACATAGCTGTTTCTGCTGAATCGGTCAAGCGGCTGATTGCATCTTTTGTATCATCGCAGCTCATACGGTCCACCAGCAGGTATATCGTATCGGCAGGATTATATTGATAATCCTCCATACGAACCATTTCACCGTTTACTTCCAGACGGGTGAATCCTTGTTTCATATCCATTTCTATCTGTTCGGCTTCACTGCGTCCTTCTCGGGGAATGATAGGAGTCTGTACCGTATAGCGTGTACCTTTCGGATATGAGAGCATGCAGTTTACAATATCTTCGGGGCTGTCTTTTTTTACAAGCTGACCGCTTATCGGCGAATAAGTTTTGCCGACACGTGCAAACAGCAGACGCAGATATTCGTATATCTCAGTCGATGTACCTACAGTAGAACGCGGATTCCGGCTGATTACTTTCTGTTCGATAGCAATGGCAGGAGGAATACCTTTGATGAAATCACATTCAGGTTTGCTCATTCGTCCCAGGAACTGGCGTGCATACGATGAAAGGCTTTCCACATAGCGACGCTGTCCTTCGGCATACAATGTGTCGAATGCCAGTGAGGATTTTCCGGAACCGGACAACCCCGTAATGACTACTAGTTTATTACGTGGAATATCAACGTCTATATTTTTCAGGTTGTTTACCTTCGCGCCTTTTATAGATATATATTTACTGTCAGACATGCTTGGATTCGTTTGGTTTTTGATAGACAAAAATAGTGAATTTTATGCATATCGTGAAACAAAAGATAAATAAGGAGTGTTAATAGCTTCAATTTTGGAAAAAACTCTGCTTATTGCTTTCACATGTGTAAAACAGGTCCTCATTGCTTTATTCTTTTATCGATTCGAGGAAAAAGTAAGTTATTGATTATTTTTTCCTTATCTTTGCCCTCTCGATTATAATGTATAAAAAATATGAAATCAAAAGTTTTATTGATTTGGCTGGCAATGCTTTTATTTGTTGCCGGAAGTGTTAAGGCACAGACAATGCATCCAAAGCGTGAATTCCGCGGTGCGTGGATACAATGTGTGAACGGTCAGTTTCAAGGTATGCCCACAGAACAGATGAAAGCGACTCTGATCCGTCAGTTGGATAACCTGAAAGGTGCGGGTATCAATGCGATTATATTTCAGGTTCGTGCCGAATGTGATGCTCTTTATGCGTCGACCTATGAACCCTGGAGCCGTTTCCTTACCGGATTGCAGGGAAAAGCTCCTCAGCCAGGCTGGGATCCGCTTCGTTTCATGGTGGAAGAATGTCATAAGCGTGGCATGGAACTTCATGCATGGATAAATCCTTATCGTGCACAGACCAAGGGAACTACGGCATTGTCGCCTATGCATCCTTATAATAAATACCCTAATTTGTTTGTACGTTACGGCGGACAGCTGTATTTCGATCCCGGATATCCTGAATCGAGAGCTTATATCTGCAAGATTGTAAGAGATATCGTTTCTCGTTACGATATTGACGCTATTCACATGGATGATTATTTTTATCCGTATCCGAATCCGGAAGAAGAATTTCCAGACAACATCAGCTTTGCTGCTTATGGTCGCGGATTTACCAACAAGGCCGACTGGCGTAGAGATAATGTCAATGTCTTGATAAAAGAAATTCACGAAACTGTACGCAGTTGTAAGCCATGGGTTAAGTTTGGTGTTTCTCCCTTCGGTATCTATCGTAACAGAAAATCAGATCCGAATGGCAGCGATACAAACGGACTTCAGAATTACGATGACTTGTATGCCGATGTACTGCTTTGGGTCAACAATGGCTGGGTAGATTATAATATCCCTCAGATCTATTGGGAAATCGGTCATCCGGCAGCAGATTATGATAAACTGATCCGCTGGTGGGCGCGTCATTCTGCCGCACGTCCACTGTTTATCGGACAAGACGTAGTTCGTACTGTAACAAAGCCAGATCTGAAAAATCCGGGACAGCACCAGATGCTTGCCAAATATAACTTGCAGCGTATGCTTCCAACCGTACAGGGAAGCTGTCAGTGGTATGCTGCTGCAGTAGTAGAAAATAAAGGCAACTATCGTGAGGTTCTGGCAAATGTCTACCACAAATATCCAGCTTTGATTCCGGCTTCTCCTTTTATTGATAAAGAGGCTCCGGGTAAAGTGAAAAAACTGAAACCGGTGTGGACTGCCGACGGATATATTTTGTTCTGGACAGCTCCTAAGGCGAAAGATGAAATGGACAAGGCTGTGCGTTATGTAGTATATCGCTTCAATAACGATGAAAAGGTTAATCTGAATGATCCTTCTCATATTGTTGAAATCACTACCAATACTTTCTATAAACTTCCTTATGAAAACGGAAAGACTAAGTACCGCTATGTAGTGACTGCACTCGACCGTCTGCATAATGAATCGAAGGCTGTTAAGAAAAAAATTAAGTTGTAAAATATTTATTAAGTTAAGAAATCCGTTCGGAGGAATCCGGACGGATTTTTTTATGAACAGACTGATGTGTTCAATATTGTGTTCTTCTCCTTTAAATTTGTTATATTGAAAGAATTGATTATCTTTGCTAATAGATACAAAACAAACAGAAGTGTGCCTGTAAAGAGCAGTCCCTGCACTTCGGAAACAAAAACTAAGATTCTTTGGGGACGAGAACCTTATAAAAACAATATCAGTTATGAAGAAGTTATTATTAACTGTTGTTTTAGGATTGTGTACACTTGCCGGTTTTTCTCAGGCGAAAATTGGGGTCAGTAGAAATTTAGTGGGGATACGCATATAGCTTCG
>ULZC01033379.1_pt1 | contig 17841 bp, 18 predicted proteins | sample 1962771 | NCBI WGS metagenome assembly ULZC01 (sample SAMEA4835880, study PRJEB28245) | human gut metagenome | biome: gut microbiome; material: fecal sample | place: Denmark | collected 2008 | reverse complement strand
TTTTAAAAAGTGGCCTCACGCCCTTCATCAAATCAGCCCGATTTTTGGGCTGACTCAAAGGGACCGGCGAAGGCATATTTCGGGCGACTTTAACATGAGATTGTGTATTGCAACATTTTACGATGCGCCATGCCTTCATCGCCATCTCATAAATCTTGAAAAGGTAATGAAGGCACGTCGTGCAGAAAATCGGAGCGATTTTTGCTCCGAGTATTAACATGGGGGGAGTCAATTCTATGACAAGAAACTACCTCCGTGGTATAATATCTCCATCATAACCTCGAAAGGAACCTCATCATTCCATCATCCATCGTTCGAAAAGCCGTAGTCCCTGTCGCAGGCTTTGGTACGTCCTTTCTTCCTGAAACCAAGACGATGCCCAAGGCCATGCTGCCCATTGTCGATATTCCCGCCATCCAGTTTGTCATTGAGGAAATCACCAAGAGCGGCATCGAAGAAATCCTCCTCATCAGCGGCCATGCCAAACGCGCCGTCGAGGATCACTTTGATTCCTCCCCAGAACTGGAGGACCAGCTCTTCCAGTCCGGTAAGACCGCCCTTTTGGAACAGATCCGCGACATTTCTAAAGTGAATTTTCACTACATCCGCCAAAAGCAGCAACGCGGCCTCGGGGACGCTATCCTCTGTGCCAAAGACTTCATCGACGGCGAGCCCTTTATCGTCGCCCTTCCTGACGATATCATCCTAAACGACGAAGAAATGGGTCTTTCCCAGCTCCTGCGCCAGTTTGAAACTACCCAATCGACCATCCTTGGCTGCTGCGAAGTTAGGGCAGGGGACGTCTCCAAATACGGCATCGTTTCGGGCGAAAGGGATGAAACTCATTCAGGCCTCATCCGCGTCCATGACATCATGGAAAAACCTGTTACTGAAAAGGCTCCCAGCCATCAGGCCGTCTTTGGACGCTATATCATTACGCCTGACGTCTTTGATTATCTGGAACTCACACCAAACGGCCTTAACGGACAGATCCAGCTGACCGATGCCCTGCGCGCCATGAGCCACAACGAGCCTATGTATGCCTACAATATAAAAGGCCATTTCTATAACGTCGGTGATAAAATGGGCTACCTCAAAGCCGTTGTCGACTATGGTCTGCGCCGCAAAGACCTGAAAGATGATTTTGCCGCTTATCTCAAAGACTTTGTCTCTAAAATGGAATCATGAACATAAGAGCTATGAAGCATGCTGCTTCATAGCTCTTTGAGTTTCTGCAATTGACCCTATCTTATATAACTTGTTTCTATCTATCAGAAAATATGATGATGGGAAAAGGAAGAAATGCCCCTCAGCGTCCCCAATATAGGGACTTTTTATGATATAATATCTTAATATGATATCAACTTAACAAGTTGCAGACATGTTACTCTTTAATCCCTACAAGAATGATTTTGTCATGGTGCCAGATACGTAAAAGAATGGGTTGTACCGGTTCGATGCGGGTCCCCGGCACTTTTTATGGTGACTATAAGAAAACAAAAAGTGAATTTTTGAACTGATAACTATATATTGTTATAGATAAGGAGAATCGTTTATGAAAGTAATAATTTTAGCTGGTGGTGGAGGAAGTCGTCTATTCCCATTATCCAGGGGTTGTTATCCTAAACAGTTCCTTAAAATTTATGATAATAAATCACTTCTGGCACATACGGTTCTTCGCTACCTACACATGGTAGAAGCAAAAGATATTGTGATTGTTACAAATCAGGACTATATTTTTCATGTAAAAGCTGAACTTCAATCTATCCATGCTGAAGCAGCTCATATCCTGATGGAACCAATTGGAAGAAATACGGCACCTGCGATTGCTTTAGCTATGTCTTATTGCATAAATGAGCTGAAATGTTCTGAAAATGAAGTGTTATTTGTGGGTCCATCTGATCACGTAATTAAGCCGGTCGAAGATTTTATACAACTCGTAAGATCAGGAATTAAAAGTGCTGACAATGGTCAGATTGTTACCCTCGGCATTGCTCCCACACGTCCTGAAACCGGATATGGTTATATAGAAGCAGAACAAGAAAATATAGGCAATGGGTTTAAGGTAGTATCCTTTAAGGAAAAACCGGATCTAGTGAAAGCAGAATCGTATATTCAAAAGGGAAACTATTATTGGAATAGTGGCATGTTTATGTTTTCTATAGGCACAATGAAACAGGAAATGCACAAATATGCACCTGATATCATGAATTTATTGGAACGTGGGTCCGCATTTTTTATTTCCCATTTTAATGAGCTTCCTGACATATCTATTGATTATGCTGTAGCTGAGCATTCTGCAAAAATGACTGTTCTTCCGATGAAAAATATTTATTGGAATGATATTGGCAGTTTTGACGCTATTCGAGAAATGCTTGCTGATGAAAAGGGAAACGTGATTCGAGGAGATGTCAAAACGAATCATTGCAGTAATACAATGATCCTTGGTGAAAATAGATTAATTGCTGGAATTGGTTTGGATGATTTGATGATTATTGATACTCCAGATGTTTTGCTTGTTGCACGGAATGGAGAATCACAGTATGTTAAGGATTTGGTAAATCAGTTAAAAAAAGAAAAGAGAGTAGAAGTTTCTGAAAACGTAACAATGTATCGCCCCTGGGGTAGTTATACAGTCCTTTCTGAAGGAGAAGGATACAAAGTCAAGAAAATTATTATAAATCCTGGGCAGAGCTTAAGTCTTCAAATGCATTATCACCGCAGCGAACATTGGACAGTAATTAGTGGAACCGGGAAATTGACTTTGGACGAAAAGACAGTAATCTTTAAAGAAAATGAAAGCACCTATATTCCAATTGGCACCAAACATCGTCTTTCGAATCCAGGTAAATTACCTTTATCTATCATAGAAGTTCAAAATGGAAAGTATTTAGGAGAAGACGATATCGTTCGTTTTACCGATATATATGGGCGCGTAAAAAAGATGTAAAAGAGGATATGGTATGAAAGTAGCAATTGTATGTGATTGGCTGGTTACTTATGCCGGAGCGGAACGAGTTATAGAACAAATGTTAAAAGTGTATCCAGAAGCCGATTTATTTGCTGTAGTCGATTTTTTGCCTGAAGGTAGCCGAGATTTTTTAATGAATAAGTCTGTAACAACAACTTTTATTCAAAATTTACCTAAAGCTAAAAAATATTATCGTGCATACCTGCCTTTAATGCCAATAGCGATTGAACAACTTGATTTATCTTCCTATGACCTTGTGATTTCAAGTTCTCATTGTGTGGCAAAGGGTATTTTGACTGGCCCTGATCAGATTCATATTTCATATGTTCATTCACCGGTGAGGTATGCTTGGGATTTACAGCATCAATATCTTCGGGAATCCGGACTGACACATGGACTGAAGAGCAAAATAGCCCGTGCAATTTTGCACTATATTCGGATTTGGGACACAAGAACTAGCAACGGTGTGGATTACTTTATTTCGAATTCTCGGTTTATTGCAAAACGGATTTGGAAATGTTATCGACGAGAGGCTACGGTAGTGTACCCTCCAGTGAATATTGATATATTCCAGTACTGTGAGGAAAAAGAGGACTATTATGTAACAGCTTCCCGCATGGTTCCGTATAAAAAGATGGATTTGATTGTGGAGGCTTTCACCCAGATGCCGGATAAGAAACTAGTAGTTATTGGTGACGGACCGGATTTTGAAAAAATCAAAAAGAAGGCAGGAACGAACGTAACATTGTTAGGATTCGCACCGGATAATGTGATGCGTGACTATATGCAGCATGCGAAGGCATTTGTTTTTGCAGCGGAAGAGGATTTTGGTATAACCCCTGTGGAAGCACAGGCTTGTGGAACGCCGGTTATCGCTTATGGCAAGGGTGGTTCCCTGGAAACAGTTCGCGGATTAGGTGTCCAGGAAAAACCGACTGGGGTTTTCTTTGAAAAACAAACTGTTGAATCTCTAAAGTCCGCTGTAACCCGCTTCGAATATGAAAGGTCCGCTATTTCTTGCCGAAACTGCCGCTATAACGCCGAGAGATTTGGAGAGGCAATTTTTAGGCAGACCTTTAAGAAATATGTAGATCGCATTCTGGTTGAAAAAAATGAAAAGGAACTTTCATGAAGACGATTACAGTAGATGCACGTATGCTGGAATCTTCCGGTATTGGTACAGTACTTAGAAATATTTTGAAGCGAATCATTCCGGCCATGCCGAATTTGTTGTTTTATTTGCTTGGTAATCCGGCAACGCTGAGCAAGTATTCTTGGCTGATAGCTAAAAATGTGCAGTATATTCCATGCAGAAGTGCAATTTATACGATTCATGAACAGTGGGAGCTAGCGCACAAGATTCCTATAGAAACGAATCTTCTCTGGGTCCCTCACTACAATATTCCTGTTTTTTATCACGGCCGCCTATTGGTGACTGTTCACGATGCTTTTCACCTAGCCATGCCTGAATTCGTAGGCGGAGTTCTGAAAAAAACCTATGCAAAAATCATGTTTCATGAAGTGGCTACAAAAGCCTCACACATTGTTTGTGTGTCCCATTTTACGGAATCAGAGTTGTGTCGGTTTACTGGGGCCTCATCCGATAAGGTGAGTGTGATTTACAACGGTGTAGATAATTTTTGGAGCATACCATTGCAGCAAAATCAACGTATTTTTTTAAAACCATATATTTTGTTTGTTGGCAATGTAAAACCGCATAAAAACCTGCGGATGCTGGTTCGTGCTTTTCTGCATATAATGAATCGAATTCCTCATTCCTTGGTTATTGTGGGGAAGAAGGAAGGCTTCTTGACCGCTGATTATGAAGTTGGAAAACTGGCAGAACAGGCAGGGGATAGGATCTTATTTACTGGACTTGTATCGAATGAAAAACTAAAAAATTATTATCATTACGCAGATTTATTTGTGTTTCCCTCCCTGTATGAAGGCTTTGGACTACCGCCACTAGAAGCGATGGCAGCCGACTGCAAAAAAATATTATGTAGCGATATTCCGGTGTTGCGAGAAATCTACGGCAATTGTGTGGAGTATTTTAACCCAAAAGATGAGCATGATTTAGCATCAAAGATGATTATCAACATCAATAAACAAACTAATAATTTCAATCCAAATTGTTGTGGTCTTTATAACTGGAATACAGCATCAGAGGAGTATCTATCGATATTTAAGCAACTGTTGTAAAAAAAGATAATTTTACTATGGTAATAAAAATGCATAATTTACGGGAGATTATGAATGAAAATTTCTTTAATTATGGCAACTCTAGGTAGGGAGGTCGAGGTAGAGGTATTTCTTAATAGCCTATCAAGACAAACAATGCAAGATTTTGAATTAATTGTTGTTGACCAAAATAATCATGATAAGGTAAAAAATCTCTGTGATCAATACCAAAAAAAAATTCCCATTAAATATATTCACTCTAACATAAAAGGATTATCACATGCCCGCAATATTGGATTGCAAAAAGTAACAGGGGACATAGTTGGTTTTCCTGATGACGATTGCTGGTATGATGATACTACTCTAGAATTGGTGGAAAAAACTTTTCGAAAGCAAGATTATGATGGTATCACAGGTACTCCAATAGATAAATTTGGTGGTGTGCTTATTAATAATTTTTTAAAAAATGATGCATATTTGAACTTGCAAAACGTATGGCATGGTGGCATCTCTTATACTATTTTTTTAAAATCGACTATATGCAATCGCATAGGGAATTTTGATGAAGACCTTGGAGTTGGAGCGAATACTTTATTTGGATCAGCGGAAGAAACGGACTATTTGATACGTTGTTTGAATATTGATAGTAAAATATATTATATGAAAAAATTAAGGGTTTATCATCCGAGAAAAAATAGTTTGGGAACGTCGGATGATATTAAGCGTGCTAAATTATACGGATATGGATTAGGCGCTGTATTAAAAAAACACAGCTATCCAGTTTCATATGTGTTAAAAACTTTTATTAGGCCGTTATTGGGAAGCATAATTGCACTCTGCTTGGGAAATGTGGCGTTGGGTCAGTTTAGGTACAACACATTTAGGGGAAGATTATTCGGCTGGCTAAGCTATAAAAAGCAAGGAGAACTTTAAAATGATCCCTAAAATTATTCATTATTGCTGGATGAGTGGGGAGCCTTTTCCTGAATTAATAAGAGATTGTATTGATTCATGGAAAGCAAAATTACCCGATTATAAAATTATCGAGTGGAATTCTCAAAATTTTGATTACAACATTATTCCTTACACTAAGGAAGCAATGGAAAAAAAGAAATACGCTTTTGTTTCCGACTATGTTAGATTATATGCTCTGTATAAATATGGTGGCATTTATCTGGATTCAGATATTAAAGTTCTTAAAAGTTTTGATTCATTGCTTAATGATAAAGCTTTTACCGGATTCGAAAGTAAGGAGCGTATAGGTGTTTGGCTACTAGCATCTGAAAAACAGAATCCATTTTTTAAGGAGTTGCTTAACTGCTACCATAATCGTCATTTTATAACATTTGAAGGGAAATTGGATTTAACTCCAAATCCAGTTATTCTATCACCTGTTTTTGAAAAATATGGTATAGAATTCAATAATCAATTCCAAAAAAAAGATTTAATAACTGTATATCCGAAAGAATATTTTTGCCCCTTGGATGGTGTTACTGGAATAGTTAATATAACAAATAATTCATATGCAATGCATTTATTTAATGGAGCATGGAGAAACAAGGAAGATGTGTTGATGTCAGAGATATATAAAAGATTCTATCAGCATTTGCCAGAGTATTTTCCCCATGCTGCTAAACATAAGCTTGCGAGAGTTTACTCAATTTATAAGGAAAAAGGATTAAAAGAGCTATTCTATCAAATTAATAGGTATTTTAGGTCACAGGTGTAAATAAATGAGTGCTGTAGTTTCAATTATTGTACCAGTTTATAATTCCGAAAAGTATTTACCGGATTGCGTCGAAAGCCTGGTCAATCAATCATATAAGAATATAGAAATTCTCCTAGTAAATGATGGTAGTACTGATGGCTCACTTATGTTATGTCAAAAATATCAAAATAAAGATCATCGAATTGTTGTAATAAATAGTCGACATGGTGGGGTCAGTGTAGCCCGAAATTTGGGGATTATCAAGGCAACGGGTGAATATCTTGCTTTTGTAGATAGCGATGATATGGTTTCTGAAAATTATATAGAACGCTTGGTGGAACCAGTTTTGAAACACTCGATTTTCTTGTCTCTTTGTCAATACAAGGGCTTTTATGCTAAAGCAGAACTTACTCATATGGCATTAATAAATAATGATATAACAATAATTGACAATAATAAACGAATAATTAGAAATTTATACGAGGACTTTTGTGAACTTTGTGTGCCTAAAGGACTTTTATATGGGCCATGCGGAAAGATTTATCGAAGAAATATTATTATATGCAACCACATTTTTTTTGACGAAAATCTGGTTAATGGAGAAGATCAAGTTTTTAATTTTTCATATTTTTGTTTTGGGCAACACTATGCTTATATAAAAAGTCCGCTATATTTTTATCGCTGTCGTCAGGGAAGTCTGAGTAAGACATTTTCACAAAAATCATTGGATGGCCTGTACTTTGCAAGGTCAAAACTTATAGAGTTTTTAGAGCGATATAATGTACCTAAAAAGGAATTTATAATTAACAGCCATTGCAATACGGATCTTTCCGAATATTTGTCAATAGACGGAGATGGATTTTTTGAATATAGGAAAAGAGCTGTTAAAGCTAAATCATATATCAGTGATTACTCAGCAGCTTTTTCATTTAAAAGAAGATTAATATTATTAATGCTTAAATATTCTATGTACTTTCCCATTTATCTCTATTATAGATTAAAAAATATTAAACATAAAATTTAAATTTAAAATGCTTAGTTACTCAATAGCTATTTTATTTTACATGGTGAGAGATTATGTCAATAAGGATGTTTCAGAAGATTGAAAGATTAATTCTATTTGGTATGATTATTGGTTTACCTTTTATGAATTTACCAAAATCATTTTCGATTCCATATTTGGGAGGTAACATTAGTAAATGGTTTTTAGTTATTGGAGTTGCTATTTTAATATGGGAATATATTATTTTTCCTTTTAAAATACCAAGTCTTGCAAAAAAATATTTTGTTATTTTTACGGGATGGCAAATCTTGTGTCTTATCATCGGTTTGATTGAGTATGAATTCCCGCACTACCTAAGAATAAATGAATTACCAAGCTTGTATAGTATACTTGAAAAATGGCAATCATTAAGAGCTATTCCAGATATTGTAGCGGTCAAGTTCTGGCTTTTCTTACGCTATACCAAGGAAATTCTTGTCGTTAATTGTCAACATCTTATTATTGCTTTTTTTATTTGGCATTTATACAATGATAACTATACAAAAGCTTTTGAAGATTTTAGGAAAGCCGGGGCTATTCTTGTAGGATTATTAGGATTTTATTCTATCTTTGAACTAAGTTGGCTTAAATTTGGAAGTAGATGGGGGGAGGCGGTTTTAAGAGAGATTAATCCACACTTATATGAAATCGGACATTATAATGGTTGGTGGCCTCCAATATTATGGAATAATGGATTACGTAGTTTAATGGAAGAACCATCCTTATTTGGTATTGTTAGTGTATTTCTAATGCCTTTTTTATGGACTTATATCAAATCCAATAAGGGAGAAAATATTGGATCTTGGATAGTGAATAATGGATATTGGTTATTGTTTATTGGCTACTTTATGGTCATGCTTTTTGCAACGAATTCTCGAACAGCAGTTATTATATTTATATGTGAATTAATTTTACTTACTGTTGGGACAATTATAGCGAAAACCAGGAATCAATTTATTAGGACAATGTGTGTCTTTGTTTTAGCAACTAGCGCCTTTTGTATTAATTTGGTAAATTTCCAGCGAACTAGTGGTGGAGAAAGTGCTAGTAGCAAAGTATTAACAAAGCAGTACATTAATCGGACTGTAACAAGTGTAAGTGAAAAGGGAAAATATTCAAATAATGCTCGATTGGCTAATCTTATTGCTCATTTAAATACGTTACGAGAATATCCTTTCATGGGTACAGGGACAGGATTAATTGACTTATATTTGGACAGGAATATACCATCATTTGCATATTCTAATCATGAGGTTCGAAATTGGAGCAGATATCTGCATATGGAAGGTATATTTAAAAGTAATTTCCCTGCATTAAATAAATATATGAGTGTTGCAACTCAGAATGGACTGGTTGGTTTTCTTTTATTCTTGTACCCCTATTTCTATATAATCCATATAATATGGGAGCTAAGAAAAAAAATTGAAATAGATGACCCTTTGCTTACATTTTTCATTTCTGGTGTTGCGCTCACTCTTGCAGGACTCAGCAACTCTGCATACTTTTCTTGTATAGGGTATATTTTCGGCGGTTTATTTTGCTTAACCGAGTATTATAAATAAATTTATGAAGTAAGTGACATCTAAAACCTTAGTGTTGGATAATCTAATGCAAAAACACCTGGGTGCTTTTTAGAAATGAAGGAGTTCTAAAAAAGGAGTATTTGGAAATGCCTGATAAGTATCAACCCCTTATTAGTGTTATAGTACCAATCTACAATGTGGAGCTATATTTAAATAGATGTATTACTTCAATTGTGCAACAAACGTATCATAATTTAGAAATTATTTTAGTTGATGATGGATCCAATGACAGATCTTGTGAAATTTGTGATATGCAGAAATTAAAAGATAATCGAATAAAAGTAATTCACAAAAAAAATGGTGGGCTGTCTGATGCTCGAAATGTTGGGATACAAGAGTCCCACGGTGAATACATCATGTTTGTTGACAGTGACGATTATATTAATGATAAAATGTGTGAAATATTGTTGAAAGAAGCATTAAATACAGAATCAGATATTGTTGGCTGCAATTTCTATTGGTCCTACTCAGATAATGAAAATATTCCATGCACAATGTCTTTAAAAGCACCGTGTTCGTTAAAAAGAAATGAGTTTTTCAAGCATTTTATGATGAAAGGCAGTGTGGATTTAGCTGTTGTTTGGAATAAATTATATAAAAAAAGGATTTGGAAGGAGGCACCTTTGCTTAAATTTCCGCTTGGCCGTTTTCATGAAGATGAATTTACTAATTATAAATTCTATTATGCTGCATCTCTTATAACAATTATTGACCAACCATTATATTACTATGTGCAAAGACAAGAGAGTATAATGAGTAAGTATGGTATAAAAAACGTATTAGACATGTTAGAGTGCATTAAAGAAAGGTTGATTTGGGCGGATGGTATCAATCAAGGTGTATATAATATAGTCGAGGCATCTTGTATCCGCATGTACTTTAACTTGCTGAATACATTGTTGATAAAATCCGTGCCATATGCAAGTGATAAGTCATTTAAGGAAATTGAAAAATGCATTTTAAAGGGATTTAAACAGACGTATAGTAATCCTTATCTGTCTAAAACGGATTTCATTAAGTTTTATTTGGCAAAACTGAATTTATTTATTCCTGCTCTTAAAATAAAGTATTTCTTTAACAGTAAGTAATTCGAACGATAGATTGGATCGTACAATGGAATCGAGAGTAAAAAATTTTATTAATTTGATAGCCGCATTTGTGGCCTTTTCTACAAACGTAATTATTAATTTTTTCATTACTCCATTTATAGTGGAAAGGGTGGGGGTAGCAGCGTATGGATATGTTGCAATGGCCAATGATTTTGTTGCATATATTTCGTTGATTACATTAGCGCTTAATACAATGTCTAGTCGGTTTATAACCATTGCTATTCATAAAAATGATAGAATCTTAGCCAACGAATATTATTCAAGTATTATAGGAAGTAATGTATTTGTAAGTATTTTTCTTTTTATTTCTTCAACGCCTATTATTTTGTTTCTTGATAATATAATTAAAATACCAGCTGATCTTATACTTGATGTAAAGTTATTATTTTTTGTTAGTACAGTCAATTTTTTATTAACTGTACTCTTATCGACATATGCTGTTTGTTATATAATTCGTAATGAACTCTATCTTTCTTCGCTTGTGCAAATTAAGGGAAATCTTTTGAGATTGATTCTTTTATTAATCCTATTTGGTTTCTTCAATGCTCACGTTTTCTATATTGCAATAGGGACTTTAGTGAGCACAATATTAGTAAAGGTATATGATGTTTTTTACCAAAAAAAACTGGTACCGGAATTGCAATTTTCATTAAGGAATTTTCATTGGGACAAGTGCAAGATTGTTTTGAGTTCGGGGATATGGAGTTCAGTTACTAGATTAGGAAATATTTTATCTGGTAATTTAGATTTATTGCTTGTAAATGTATTTTTGAGTCCGGTAGATATGGGGCTTTTAGCAATTACAAAGATTGCACCGAACTTTTTGACAACATTCACCGGTATAATGGCAGGAGTATGTATGCCTACTTTTTTGGAATTATTTGCAAGAGGTGAGCATGATATGCTTGTAGATAATATTATTTCATCAATGAAGACTTTTTCTCTTATTTTAGGAATTCCACTAATAATACTTATTTCATTAGGAAAACAGTTTTTTGCCCTATGGATTCCGCAGCAAGATTCTATGCAACTCTACATTCTATCTATCTTATCTTTAATTGCAATTATAATTATTGGACCGGTGGCTTTGATGCACAATATTTTTACAGTAGTAAATCGATTAAAAGTAAATTCTCTCTTAGTTGTATTTACAGGACTGCTAAATACATTTTTTGGAGTCTTAATTTTAAAAAATACGGATTGGGGAATTTATGGATTGGTAAGTTTAGCTGCTGGTTTAAGCTTGATGCGTAATCTTCTGTATACTGTGCCTGTAGGAGCACTGTATTTGGGAAAACCAGTTAAAACGTTTTTTCCTGTTTTGCTTCAATCTTCTTTGACGGTTATAATTAGTGGATTCATATTACACTTAATTTTTTCTTTAATAGACATTTCTACATGGCCTCAATTTTTTGGGTACGCAATCATTTCCATGATTGCGTTGATTATTACTCAGTTAGTATTTTTGTTTTCAAGACAAGAGAGAAATGTTTTACTTCACTCTGTAAGTAATAAAGTGCAAAAGGTATTCAGGCAGTAAGGGTGACTCAAAGATGAAAAAATATTTGGATTGTTTTGTCCCGATTTACATTTGTAATTTTAAATGTCATTATTGTTATGTATCATTATTAAATCAATTTGAAGAAAAGGCAAGAGTTTTTCCGCGTACTCCTGAAGAGATTGCGCAAGCTCTATCAAGTAAAAGAATAGGTGATGGAGTTTTTATAAATTTGTGTGCTGGTGGAGAAACACTTTTATTGAACGATTCGGTGAAATTAATAAGATACTTATTGGAAGAAGGACATCACTTAGCTATTGTTACAAATGGTTCGCTTACACAAAGGTTCGATGAAATTATAAAGTTTCCCAAAAATCTTTTAAAAAGACTTTTTTTTAAATTCTCTTACCACTATCTTGAATTAAAAAAACGAAATCTATTTGATATTTATTTTTCTAATATCTGTAAGGTACGAGATGCTGGATGTTCATTTACGGTTGAGATTACGCCGAGCGATGAGTTAATTCCCTATGCTGCAGATGCAAAATTGAGATGCTTAAGATCTCTGGGCGCATATCCGCATTGTACTATTGCTCGTGATGATAGAACAGGTAATATAAAAATACTATCGAAGTTACCATTGGAAAAATATAAAGAACAATGGGCTACATTTGAGTCTCCACTTTTTGATTATAAAATGTATCTTTATCAGCATAAAATTAAGACATTTTGCTATGCTGGGGACTGGACGGCTTATATTAATTTAGCAACCGGTGATGTTAACCCTTGTAATTGCGGGCCAGTATTTTACAATATATATAAAAATTATGATGAGTCATTGCCAAGACATGCAATGGGTAATTATTGTGAACTGCCCTATTGTTATAATGGACACGGTTGGCTTTCTCTAGGAGCCGATCCAGATGAGTATTCGCCTGTCTATTCGTTATTACGCAACCGGATTTGCTTAGACCAATCGGAATGGATTACAAACGAGTTTAAGAGATTTTGGGAAGAACAACTTTTTAAAACCAACATATATTATGATGACACTAGAAAGAATCTTGTGAATCTTAGACGATATTTAGAATGTCAAAGAGTTACACGAAGATTTTTGTCGGTATATTATAAAATTAGGCAAGCTAAATAAGGCAAAGTAAAATCATGCGCAATTTGTTGAGTAAAATTATTTATTGGAAACATGTTTTCTTTGAGTTTGTTTGTGTTCGACTACAAGCTTTAATATATAGGCACCGCATTTTTTTGATTGGAACGCCTTGGTATGGAAATATAGGGGATCAGGCAATTGCGGTCGGCGAATTAAAGGCACTTAAAGTTTTATACCCCAAAAGTGCTATTATAGACGTTACGCAGAGTGTTTATAGAAGCAGTCTTAACAAATGGTTTGGGTTAGGAATTACTAAAAATGATGTATTATTTTTACAAGGCGGGGGAAATTTAGGCAGTCTTTATCCTCAAGAAGAAGTGTTAAGAAGAAGTATTATCACGAGTTACAATTATAATAAAATCATTGTTATGCCGGTTAGTATTTTCTTTCATAAGGATGAAACTGGTAGAAAAGAATTAAAAAAGAGTGTTGAAGTATACCAATCTGCTCATAACTTAACGATACTTTGCAGAGACCCGGTAAGTTTTGCCTTTGCTAAATCACATTTTGAAAGTGCACATATTGTTTTGACACCTGATATCGTTACCACACTAAGAGTCACAACCGTTAAAACAATAAAGCGACAGGGTGTATTGTTTTTCTTGAGATCCGATAAAGAAAAAGTTTGTTCCGATGCCATAATTCAGGCTTTAAAGGAATGGTTGAAAGAACTCAGAATAGAGTATAGGGAAACTGATAATTTAGTAGATTACAATATATATCCAAGGTTCCGAGAGGCAGCAATCAAAAAACAACTAAATATCGTTAGCTCTTCAAAACTTATAGTAACAGATAGGTTTCATGGATTGATATTTGCTGTCATAACAAATACGCCGGTTTTAGTACTTAAATCCCTAGATTCAAAAATTACTTCTGGCATTCGCTGGTTTAAGGATTTGCCGTGGGTGATGTATTCTGAAAGACAGTCCTTTGACGATTATAAAAAATTTATTGAGACATATGTTATTAGTGAATCGATAATTACCAAAAAGAGTAACTGCGGAGAAAAATTTCTTGATATTATGAGGGCTATTGGTTTAGGAGAAAGAGCATGAAGAAACATCCTTTTTCATTAATTGCTACAATATTTGTAATAGCATTTCTTATTATAGCTTGTCATACTATTCAGAACCATAAAAATCAAGTTAATGTTTATCGTCATAAAATTATTGAAAAAGTAACTGATTTAAATGCAATATTTTTGGGATATCCATATATATCAACGAGAAATCGTACAATCAATTGTTTAGGGGATTCAATAACTGAAGGTTATCTAAATGATGGAATATCTTGGGCAGACAGGCTTCAAACTTTAACATATGCAAAAGCGGTAAATAAATATGGCATAGGTGGATCAACGGTATCGACTTTTGTTGATCAGCATCCAATGTGCTTAAGATATAATGAAATGGATAGTAAGGCAGACTTTATTGTGATTTTTGGGGGAAACAATGATTTTACTCAATCTGTTCCTTTAGGTAATGAAGATGATGTAGACACTAAAACCTTTTATGGAGGTTTGAACGTTTTACTATTGGGATTAAGAGAGAAGTACCCTACTGGCAAATTCTTATATGTTACACCATTACGGATGTGGGATTATCAACATCCTAAATGGAGTAAATTTGTTCAGTATAATGAACGTAATAGAGTGGGGCTTACATTATTGGATTATAGGAATGCTATCGTAAATCGTTGCAATTATTATGAAATACCTTATTTGGACTTATATAATCAAGGGTTATATGGATCAACAAAGACCACGAGAGATGCAGTTTATCACGATGGTCTTCATCCAAATGATAACGGACATCGGATTATAGCTTCCCAAATTGCTAATGCTTTAATGAAATTATGATGCTATTTCGCAGGAAAATCCTAAGACTGAGGTTTTAGTTCAACGGATGAGTTAAATTCTGATAAATGGCATATTTTCTATAAATCTATGCATTACCGATTTTGCCATTCTTTGCATAGCCCAATTAGATGAAGATGATATTTTTAGATATGTTTCCAGAAAAAATTGCTAAATTGCAATAACAAGTTGGACACTTTTCCTGACTCTGTTTAAGCCGCACCCAGACTATAGATTTTATCTAGTCCCTCTGAAAATATCTCCTCTGGACTATGGCAGCCGAGAATCTTGCGAGGATGGCGGTTGCACCACAGCTCAATTTCAAAGACCTCTTCTGCTGTGTAGGAGTCCAATCCGCTTCCCTTTAGGGAAAAACACCATATGAGCCCGTTGTGGCGTTCTACGGAGCCTTTATCGCACGAGGTGTATGGATGCGCATAGTATACCAAAGCTCTGCAGCCTTTTCGAGGTTTGAAAGGGCTGCAAACGCTGAACTATTGTCCGTCGTAATTGTTTTGAAGATTGCTCCGATGTGCTCGCTGTATTCATTCAAGAGTGTTTCGAAGGCAGCCATAACGCTTTTAGCAGATTTGTCTAGCAGCTTAACAATCCTGAACTCCCTGGTCTTACGCTCCAAAAGAGTAAGAAGGGCCTCATCTTGGCCGGACTTTGCGCCAATAACTAGGTCGCATTCCCAGTGTCTGAATTCCTTTCGTTTCTCGACTTCTTTGGGCCTTTTTTAATACTCCGGCCAAGTTTTCGCTTTGTCCAGGCGAAGCATATGTTTCTTCGTTTTTCTGCTCAGTTTCATGGGCGGATTGGGTTTCTGATATTCAAGAGCCACATGTCGACATCGTTGTACAACGTCTTTGTGCAAATCACCTGATTTTGGGTAAAATCTCCCGATATGAGAGCATTGCCCACGCAGACATCAAAAGATCGCCCTGTTGAAAAGAACTTCTTTTCCACATGCTCGATGAAGGCCTTCATATCTAGGCAGCTGTAATGACGGCAGGAGGCCTTTCTGTTCTCTTCGTAGACCTTCTGTCCCTTGAAAGCTTTATACCGCCTTTTGGTACCGTTATAAAGCAGTGTTGATCCGAGCTTGATTTCATTGGATATGGTAGTTGGAGAACAGGTAAGCTCTCTGGCAATGGATCTTAAGTAATACTTATCTTTCAGACGAATTTGCATGAGCATCCGCTCCTCGTACGAAAGATGTTTTCCATTTTTTGTGCCCATTTGTGGTAGAACATGTGATGCCCATAGTGTCATTCCTCCTAGGATTTGGTCTGGTAGCTATATTCTAACAGAGGATGCTTCATTATTGGCCTTTTTATATTCCCAAAATGGACCCTTTAGGGGTGTCCAACTTCATTTTACAATTAGCCTGAAAAAATTGTTTTCGTCTCCAAATATGCCGGGAACCCAAAGAATACCAATGTCGCAGGAGCGCTATTGGTATTCTTAAAAGAAATGTATAAGGTGATGAAGATGATAATTATTGTAACCGGCGGTGCCGGATTCATAGGCAGTAACTTTATCTTTCATATGCTGAAAAATCATCCGAATGACTGCATCATTTGCCTAGATAAACTGACATACGCGGGTAATTTGTGCACGTTAAGACCCATCATGAATCAGCCAAACTTCAGCTTTGTAAAAGCTGATATCTGCGATAGGGATGCCATCTATCGGATTTTTGAAGATGAACACCCTGATATAGTTGTGAATTTTGCGGCTGAATCCCATGTGGACCGCTCCATTGATAGCCCTAGTATCTTTTACCAAACGAATGTACTGGGAACAGTAACATTGCTGGAAGCTTGCAGAACCTATGGCATCAAGAGATTCCATCAGGTCTCAACAGATGAAGTTTATGGTGATTTGCCCCTAACTGCTGCAGTATCTGGGTTCAAGGAGAATGACCTGCTTAGGCCTTCGAGTCCCTACAGCAGTTCAAAAGCTGCCGCAGATCTTGCGGTGTTGTCCTATCATCGTACGTATGGAATCCCTGTCACAATCAGCCGCAGTTCCAATAATTATGGCAAGTTTCAGCACACTGAGAAACTCATCCCAAAAATGATAAAGCTTGCCCTCAAGAATAAACCACTTCCCCTATATGGAGATGGCAGCAATGTACGTGATTGGCTTTACGTTCATGATCATTGCCGGGCTATCGATATGATTCTCCAGCATGGACGGGTAGGAGAAATCTATAACGTTGGATCAAGGGAGGAGTGCAGCAACCTTGAAATAGTTCGTCTTATTAGTCGAACCTTGAATAAGCCAGAGAGTTTGATTCAGTTTGTGGAAGATAGGAAAGGGCACGATGTGCGCTATTCCCTGGATGTTTCCAAGATTCATAATGAATTGGGATGGAGTCCGGAGACAGCATTTGATGTGGGGATGGCGGAGACGATTCAGTGGTATGAGGAAAAGTATGGAGAAAATTCCCTTTAGATTATAAAGATAGATTGTGTCAATAATCTTTCGCAAATCCATTTTCAGCCATCGGTGTACAGGGTTAACTGGCAGTGAACTGGTCATCTGTCTGGCGTTGAAATTCAAGTTCAAACAGATGGTCCATATTCAGGTATCTCTTGGATCCCCAGTCTGTTGTTGCTACATGGCGCAACCGGGAACAGACCAGCATCAGAGCGCTCTGGCCATCTGGAAAAGCTCCAATCGCCTTTGTACGGCGCTTGATTTCCCGATTGACTCGT
>ULZC01023802.1_pt1 | contig 18284 bp, 10 predicted proteins | sample 1962771 | NCBI WGS metagenome assembly ULZC01 (sample SAMEA4835880, study PRJEB28245) | human gut metagenome | biome: gut microbiome; material: fecal sample | place: Denmark | collected 2008 | reverse complement strand
AGGACTGAAAGTCTTTACAAACCAATAGCCCTGACATGCTTCATCACACGGGAAGTATGTCAGGGCTATTTATTGTCGGTTTACAAGAAGATATTATTTATAGATATAGAAGCTGCGCTCCACCGGTTCGGTCGTCTGTACCTTTCCCTTCAATCCATACTGCCAGGCCACAACCGTCACTTTAACCGGAAAACGGCTCCGTGGCGGAATCGGGGTAAACTCCAGCGTATTGTTCGCCGTGATGCGGGCCGGACCTTCCTTCACGTAGTAATATACGGGCAAACCACAGTCGGAAACCGCCTTCAAGGGTAACGGTGCACTTCCTGCCTTCACGTCTTCCAGTCCCTGGAAAAGGATATGCTGGCGTTTCCCTTCCGTCAACCGATAAGGAATACGCAGATTCACCTGCTGCACGGCTCCCTTGTAGTGCTTGTCACCCGGATGACTGGCCAGTAGCCAGATGTCCGACGTGCGGCGCGGATTGTACATTCCCATTCGGTAAAAACGGACCGTAAACGTGGTATCATCCACCTGCTCCACCGGTCCACAAATTTTTTCCAGACGAATGTCTCCTGCGGCATGTCCCTCTACCCTATTCCGACGAAGAGAATCCGTAAAGCAGGCATTCAGATGAAACGTCAGCCCATCTTCTTCGGGCAAGAATTTCAGCAACACCCCTGCATGCAGTTTCGGATTATAATCCACCCGCTTGCCCTGCTGGCAAAGACCTAAATACTGCATCTTTTTCAGTTTATGTTCCTTATAGCGCTGTTCGGTAAGCTCTGCCATCTCCCGGTCGAAATACCAAAAGGCATCGTGCACATCCCCCTTGTAGCGCGCTACCGGAGCAGGAGTAGCACGCCTTGTACGTTCGTCGGGCGACCAGCGCTGTACCAGCCAGCCCGCAGCCGGATTTACTTTCTTCAGCGTCTTCCCGCCATCAGCAGGCAAGCGTTGCTCCAGTGCTTTCCGGATAAAACGGGAAATGTAACGAGCTGTCTGCTCCGACACATCAAAATGTCCCCTGCCCGTATCACAAAGGAACGAGATACAGCTCTCCGGATACATCATCCGAAAAGCCAATGCCGGATTTACCCGGGCTTCCCACCACTCATACTCGCCTTCAATCATCAGGCCGGGAATGCCGTCAATGTTCCGCGTCCGTCCCCACTCCAAGTTTTCACGCCCGTAACCGCACAGATTGGTGCGCGGCGCATCCCCATGGAAAGACACCACCGCCAGTGTCCGTTCTGGATTCCAGACGGCAAAGTTCCACGGGAAAGTGGCCATGGCCGAATGTCCGAAAGGAATGAGAGGCACCTCACACAACTCCGTGTAGCCGCTCACTTCCGCCAGGTCGTTCATCATCTGGTCAAATACTTTCTGTGTACCTTTGCGCACATCCCACTGCTGGTCTATTCCGGGAGCAATCCAAATCAGTCCCACTCCCATCTCAGCCAGCGAGTCACGGAAAGACGGCATCTCAAACAATGTTTCCTCCGTCATGTTCTGCTGGCTCCACATCACGGCAGATAACTTCTCACAATTCTCCGGTATCCACAAGAAAGCTTCTGGTTCCTTTTTCGTTTCGTCCGATACAAAACCTTTCAATGTGACCGCCCACTGCCACTCTCCGGCACAAACCGTCTGCAGCCAGGCCATTACCATACATAATATACACACTCCTCTTTTCATCTTTCTTTCATTTATTATTCGTTCCTACAATTTCTGATACCGTACGCGACAGGACCGGACTGCCGTAAAATGACGAGAAGCCATCTTCCTTGCTGGAGCCTCCCTGCACATGGGCGATAAAAAAGCCGCACACTCCCTCGCGCTTGTTTATCCAGGGATAAGCTCCTGCCCATCCGGGAGAACTAATCTGATACGCCTCTCCGGCCTGTTCGTCCAGTAATTCACGCCACTCTCCTAACCCATAAATTCCCGTGTGATGCTTTCCAAGAGCCCGTTCCACATATTCTCCGGGCATCACCTGTGCGCTTCCTACCTGGTCGGCCTGCATCTCACGCACCGTTTCCGCCTTCAAGATTCGTTTGCCCTCATATACTCCCTCGTGCGAAATCATTTTCAGGAAACGCATGTAGTCAGCCAGCGTCGTACAAAGTCCGCCACCCAGCATCGGTGCATGTCCTCCGTCGGTGTTGACTGGGGTAAAGTGTGAATGCCGCATACCCAACGGAGCCGCAATCAGCTGCTGGAACAAGGTCTCAAACTCTTTTCCGGCTGCCACTTCTGCCATTCGTCCGGCCACCTGCATGGCCAGTCCACCGTACTCAAAGCGTGTGCCCGGTGTAAAGACCGTGTCCAGCGGCAGAATCTCCGCCACAGCCGAATCCAGGTGATTGTAATTGTCAACCCGGGGTTCAGGAAGATACGGCCGGATGCCCGACGTATGCGAAAGCAGCCTTCGCAACGGAATGCTCCCCTTTGCATCTCCCCGAAACTCAGGCAGCCATTTCTCTACCGGGTCATCCCAATCCAAAGTAGTCGTATCTACCACAGCTGCTACTACTGCCGCTGCTACCCACTTGCCAGCCGAAGCCACATACACCTGCGTGCTGTCCGTAAAACCGCCATAGTCTTTTCGGAAAAGAACAGAATCGTCTTTCATCACGCAGACTGCACCACCAGGATAATATCCTTTGTCCATCCAGCCGGAAATGATGGAGTCCAAAGGAGCAAAGTCATACGCCTTCTGTGTATGGGTCCCTTTCACGCAAGCACATAAGCCCGCCATTCCGGCAAGGAAAATCAAGTTCTTTATTTTCATATCCAAATTTACGCTTTTGTAAATAGTTACGTATGAAGAAAATAATTTACCTAAAAAAAAATGCATTTTTTAGGTAAAAAACAAAAAAGGAATCAAGTCAGTTTGACCAGTACTCCAGTAATTTCAAGGGAATACTGGCTTAATGAAAATATCTGTTATAGAAGGTTTTATAGAATAGCATAAAAAAGCAGTTGCGACAGGGATATTTCCTTTCGCAACTGCTTACAAGGAGTTTAAATATTAGCTTAGTGGTTGGTTAGAAAGCGAATACGGGGCGGACAGAAGCATTAGCACCATTGACTGCCCTTTCAAGAAATTTACTCTGACCATTCAACTTAAGTTCAACACTCCACGCCCTATATTCATTTAAATCTTTAACTGGTGCATCTGTTATTGTCCACCAACGTTCGGTATTTGGTGTAGCATCTTGAATTTCTCCACTACCAATAAATGTACCTCCCACATCAGTAAATTTAGGTTGGATAATTTTAAATGCAGCAATCTTTTCATCTTTCTTTTGGCCATCATTAAATCCATTAGTTTCATCCCACAATCCAGTTGTTCCAGACAAATTATGCAACAAGTCATCCAACAAACCCGAACTAGGCAAAAACCATCCGCTTATCTTTGCAGGATTAAGGTATTGACTTTGTTCTTCATGACTTCCAAAATTCTTTGCTATTTGTGCGGCATAACATTGTGAGGCTTTCTCATCCATATAAGTCCTTTCATAACCATTTTCCGTAGTCAATACCTCCGCGTCTACCGATACAATATCCCAAATATTTGCTGCTGAATTTCCCCATTTATAATATTGTCCTAAATTATTTGAATTATCATAAGCGTCAGTCTGATGATAAGCATTCACAATAGAAACCACATATCCATGATTGTATCCTAAATCCATTAATGCTTTTTCATTTACAGTAGTACTAAAAATAATACCCACACAACCTGTTTTAGGAGCTTTACCCAATTCATTCGGCCAGATACTTCCATCTGCATAATAATAATCACCAACTTTCAAATCACGAGTTGCATCATAATTCTGATAATCATAGTCTACATCAATCCCATTATATTCTCCAGCTTTTGGAGTCACAGACAGAGCTGTTCCAACTGTTGCAGGGAAATACACCGGAGCAGAACCATCCTGAAATTCGCCTTCTACATTCAATGCAGCATCAGAAGGAGCTACGATACAACGATAAATACCTTTTGTTACTTCACTACCTGATTGACCAGTTGTTTCTTTGCCGAATGTACACAAAGCATATTCTGCATTATCAATCTCCACAGACAATCCCAACGGAGCAGAATATTCATAAGGGGTTTCTCCAGTTGTGGTATACGCACGGATAGGCACCTTGATTTCAATCATAGACATCTGATGCGCAAAACTGAAAGTGATGTTCTGGCCACGAGTAACACTTTCTGCAGCTACAGAATCAGTCATCAAATCGGCAGCCTGGTATTCTGCCAATGTAGACTGTCCGGTACTACCTTGCAGTTTTGTAGTGAAATGAGAAATGATTTCAGCTTCTGAAGTCACAGACAATCCTTCAGTATAAGGAGAATAAGCAATATAATCTGCATCTTTATAGTAATACAGCTTGGCATCATTCTCTCCTGCCCATGTTGTTCCATCTGCACCCAAAGTCATCTTCATGTTGCTTACCAAAGCTTCTCCATCGCGTACCACAAATACACCAATGGCATCACCCTCTCCGAATGTAGTAGTGTAATTGGTTTCAGATATACGTGAAGTAGCATCCGAAGAAACGAAATCGTTTGCCGTAGCCACTACGTTCAATACATCTTCTTCACCCGACGGAGCCGGAGTTCCCAACTCATTATTTTGATTACAACCTGTCACGATTGCAGCCATGGCCAAAGCCATGCATGAAAGTTTCCACAAATTTGTTTTCATAATGTTATTTTATTTAAGCAATTAATTATTCTGTTGATTATTAGTTTCTTTGTCCGGCCGTTACTGGGGTAGAATTATTTTCTCCTCCCCATGTAGCTCCAGAAGATGAATTACCAGGATTGACGGTGGAAGAACCACCCGTAGTCGTTTCACCGCTTCCACCCCAGTCACTTGAATTTCCATCCGGGTTGATGGTGGAAGAACCACCCGTGGTTGCTTCATTACCTCCTTCAGTCCAACCATTGGTATTGCCGTCAGGACCTACTTCAGAAGAATCGCCCGTAGTGGTGTCATTCCCGCTGCTATCCCAACTGCCTCCATCCGTATCAGGGCCCACCTCCGGAGCTTCCCCATCGGTTCCTACGGTCTCACCTTCCCACTTTATCGGAGTTCCGAAGTCCACTTGCAGTCCATCAGGAGTTACTTCTACAGACACGGGGAAGATGTATCCTTGTTTCAGTTCTACATCCTCCGGAAGTACATATTCGTCACTTCTTCCGTCGCTCATGGTCACTTCCATGAAAACGGTTCCAGCAGTCAGTATCTGAGGAGCCACCAACGCTTTATAATCACCGGTCGTCTTCACCGAATTGCCTTCGGCTACCCCTGACAAGTTGCACAAGGTAATGGTTGCCGCATTCATTGTCCCCTCTTCCGTCGGATTAAGCTGCAAGGCACATTCCACACACGCCGTACGATGTACGAAAGTCAGCGTGTTCTCGTTTGCAGATACCGAAGCACTGTTCACTTCCAACAGATCACTGGCCAGATAATTCGCTGCTACGCTCTGGTCGGCAGCCACTACCACCTCCGGCTTTTTCCCTTCATTGTAAGGATACCAGGCATTGACCGAAACTGTCTGTCCAAGGTCTTCCCAGTAAAAAGGAGCGGCGGAAGTCAGTTCACCCGTCTCATTTACCGTGTACTCCTTCACCGTACCGTTGATTTCCACACCCACCTTTGCATCCGAAAGGCCAGCCCATGAATTATTGACTGTCAAACGGCTTGAGGGAGAAATCGTGGTAACAAAAGATACCGGAGTACCGTCTGTTCCTTCCTGCTGTTCATCCTTATTGCAAGCAAAGAGGCAAAAAGGAAGCACAGCCCACCACAAATTACTTATTCTCATAGTTCTCATATTTAAAGATTAGTCTTTTGCAAACATCAGCGTACCGAATCCCAGCTGATCGAAACCGCCACTGTTAGGTCCGTAATCGCCGGCACCACCGTCACTGTTTCCACGTGCGGTATTCTCACGCATTTTCTTTACCCACATATCAGAGTAAATGCTAGTCTGTCCGTAATCTGAAGCAAGGCGTCTAACCAATTCCCATGCCGGACGTACAGTTCCACGAGTCTCATTACCTGCCTGATGCTCCTCATACGACATACTTGGCCAGCTGTTACCTGTGCAATTCGTATAATTTGTATAAGGTACAGAAGTCACATCATACTTAAAGTTACTCATGTTCCACCCGGAATTATTACTTCCAGTTTCCACCTCTCCATAATTATATTTTGCCACGTATTCACACATAGCCAGTGCACGGTTTTCATCAAAAATAAAAAGATCCTCACCTACATTCTTTGCCATCTGACAGAACACTCCCATCAAACTGACGCATAAGGTAGCATGGCCCTGGTCACGCCCAGACTCCATACATTGTCCCAGCATTTCTCCACTATCCGGATCCTGGTGCATGAAAGGCACTGCATTGATAATGTTTCCACCTCCTACACCAAACTTAAAATACTGAATTGCCTCATTGATTTTAAAGTTATCGTCAGTAAGGATACCAATAGAAAGGACAGCTGTCATTTCTGCTAAATCCCAGTTCAGCCAATAATGAAGCGGGCAATCTGTAAAGCCATTGTGCAGATTCAGAAAATTAGTAGCCTGCGGATAGAATACATCTACCATCCAGTTTTTATAGGCAGTGAAATCAGCCTCGCTCCATCCCTCATAATCACGAAGAATCTCAGCTGCATTAGCCAGCTGGTAAATCTGGATAGCAATCAAATACTGATTCGGGTCTATAAATTCTCCTTTTGAATTCACAATATATCCGGTACACTTGTTTGCCCACGCATTCAAAATATCGATACCAGCTTTTGCGTATGTATCATCATCCGACAACTTCCAGCGAAGAGCCAATTGATAAGCTGCTGCCGCATCCTTCATCAGATGAGTATAATTTGTCCAAGCATCTGGGGTATAATATTCTGACAAACCGTTTTCCTCCCACCGTTCCGGACCTGACCAGTTAGCCTGATCCAAACGTGCCAGTTTCTCTACAGGGGTAGCTACCCACGTATTACGCGCATATTCACTTTGTTCCAAGTGGGTATAGGCATTAGCCCACGGCTGCTGACCAGCCTGAAGTTTACCTTTCACAAAGTCAAAATCCTCCTGAGTATGAAGCATACAAGGATGATTTAATGCTTCTGTATAGTCCTTTACTTCCTCCCAAGTATCAATATCATTCACCCCATGCTCTATCTCGGTGCATGCAATAAGGTTAGTGAAGGAGAGGGCTACCAGCCCTGCTCCTATGTAAGTATAAATCTGTTTCATAATCATCACCTTGTTTATTTATTAGTATCTTCAGATGCGACAAATGCTTCCAGTTCTTCTACCGTCTTGAAAGAACGAACCCAGTAAATATCATAGCTATCAGTTGCTGTATAGTCTGCAATGACAAACTTCAGGCAGTTCAATGTAAATGTCTGGTTCCAGTCTGTCGGAGTATGTTTATCATAATTCGACTGTAAATCCCAATATATCACATTAGGAGCAGTTGTCTGAAAACTTCCACCATTCAATACTTCAAATGAATTGTTTGCAGAGTTAACGGCACCAGTATAATTGTTACCAATGGTACCTTTATCACCCGAATCATCCCATAATTCCAGCTTGATACATCCGTTAGCATTAGAGCCGGCACTTAACGGCGAAGCCACATTTATCTTCATTGCCAGATAACGGTATACCGATGGGGTTATTTTTGTTTGAGATACTCCATTACGCACCCATACAAAATCACCACGATATTTATCAGAACCACCCATCTTGATGGTAGTCTTCTCCCCATCACTCTTGACAACTGATGAATTATTTCCAGACTCAAGGCTCCAGTCTCCAATTCCATTCTCAAAAGAATACCAGATACGACCTTCTGCCACATTTACTGACACTGTTTTTGTCAATTCGCCCGTTGAAGCTGTAATCGTAGCGCTTCCACTCAGCATGGAATGAACTGTAAGCACTCCATCTTCATCTACGGAAACTACACTGGCGTTATCGCTGCTCCAGCTAATCAATTCCACTGTGGCATTCGAAGGTGTCAAGGCTACTGACTTTTTCAAATCATATACTTCTCCATACCCCAACTGTCCCAGATATTCTTTCGCTTCATTTGTAAATTCAAAATTTTCAATCTGTATTACCGGATTTATCTTCACCGTAAAAGTCGTTGAGACTGGAGATGCACTGAAATCATCAGCTGTTACCTTTATTGTTGCAGTACCAGCTTTTACTCCTGTTACCACTCCTGAGTCATCAACCGTAGCTATTTCCGGATTCAAACTTTCCCATTTATAACGCTTAAATGTGGCTGTAGCAGGAAGAGCATCTACTTCTACTTGGTATGAAGCAGACTCTGAAATTCCCTCCGTAACCAATATATCCGTATTTTTCAGCGTTATTTCCTCAATATAATTAAAATGGTCGACCACATTAATTGTAAAACTTGGTGTAGTGGCAGAAGGACCAAATCCTATTCCCGGAGTTACACGAACTACCGTAGTTCCAACATTCTTAGTGACCAAATATCCATCTGCAGAAACCACAGCAACAGTTTCGTTCTGAGAAGTCCATTTCACACTTTTATCGTTTGCCTCTTCAGGAAGAACTGTACAACTCAGCTGTATCTCCTGGTTTGGAAGCATATAAAGGTTCTGGACATCTGCATTATAAACAGTCTGATTTAACGTGATGGAAGATATAGTCTGTATTTCCTGCAAAGAGCCGCCTAAATCTGTTTCATCCGAACAAGATGAGAATCCTGCAATCAGGCAGAATGCAGTACCATAAAGCAACGTTCTATAATTATTTCTCATAAAATACTCAGTTTAAGATCTTACATTTATTCCCATCCCGGATTCTGTCCCAGATTCGGATTCAACTGTATCTGGTCGGCCGGTATTGGTAACAGATAATTTTTGGTAGCCCAGGTACGTCCGCTTTCCATTATCAAACATCCGTCAGCATCTTTCGACATTGAAGCGACATCCCCCCATTGACTTTCAAATTCAGTGCCTGTATATTTCACCCCTAATATATCTTTTGGCATTTCTACCTCTGCTGTTTTCCAACGTTTCAAATCATCAATACGGAAGCCTTCATTATATAATTCGATAGTACGTTCCCGACGAATTTCTGTCTGCATATCCAGACCATGCTGACGTACAAAATCATTTGTCAACTTAGGCATGTCGGGATTTACACGCTGACGAGTCAAATTAAGTGAAATATCCAAATCCTCATCCGAAATCTGTCCATCCCGTTCAAAGACAGCTTCCGCATAATTCAGCAACACTTCTGCATAGCGGATAATAGGATAGTCATATCCTTCATAGTTATCTTCTACGCGACGTTCTGTAGCCCATTTCTGGTTTTGGTACCCACTACCTGACTTTACATCGCATACCTGTGCATTTTTTGCATCTTCACCACTCATGCCTTTCCAGTCTATACGGCATGATTGCGCTTCATTGTCCCAGTAATTTGTTCCATTGGGTAGCAGACTGTTTTTCATACGGTTATCACGATTTTCAAATTCTGAGGTCATCGTGGCATAACCTTTAAAACCTTTTTCATTTGTTCCTGCTGCATAAACGTCTTGCTCAATAGGAAGTCCGTTCTGAGTCAAATACATATTTACAAACTTCCGGCTGATGTATTGCACATTTTTCAAGCATCCGTGTGTAACATTTGTTCCAATAGGCGACAATGTTTCATCATGACGACGATAGAAAATGTATTCCTTATTATCAGCTTTTGTCAAGTTAGCCGGATTTGACTGTACATTTTCCAATGTAAACAAATATTTATAAGCGAACTCACCTAAAGCTGCCGGTTTGAAAAGTTGATATTTCTTACTGTCTATCACTGCCTTTGCGGCCTTTGCAGCAATATCCAGTAACGAATTTGCGCGTTCGGCATTGTTACGGAATTTCTGCCAGGTACCTTCGTATAATGCTACACGTGAAAGGAAAGCATTGGCAGCCCATTTGGTCAATCGTCCGTCATCTTCAGAACTTACAGTTTCGGGAAGATCTGGAATAGCTTCCTGCAAATCTGTAATAATCAAATCGACAACCTCACTACGATTATTTCTTTTTGCATTCAATTCCGGAGAATCAATATCCAACGGACTTTTTGTAATTACCGCATCTCCGTAAAGCTGCAGCAAATCGAAATAGCAATAAGCCCGAAAGAATTTGGCTTCAGCCACATATTGCGCAATGGTTTCAGACCCAGAATATCCTTCTGCTTTCTGCAACAGCAAATTGGTACGACGAATATGCTTGTAAGCATCTGTGTAATTTGCATCTGATGTTTCTATAGAGTTGTTACCATGGCTATAGACATTGATAGAACTGGAAGTCATCAAATCTGAACGCCAGTCTGAATGAGGAGCATCACTGATGACAGTCTTGAAATCGCGTGTCCAGCCATAAAAGGTATTCGCAAAATACTCAAAGTCGGAAGCAGACTGCCACATGTTACCGTCTGACAACTGATCTTGCGAATCCAAATCAAGACAAGAAGAAGTACTTGCACCCACTGCCAGAATTAAAAATATTTTCTTATAGAGTTTCATAATTTTTACTGATTAAAATGCTACATTCAATCCAAAAGTCACTGTACGTACGAATGGATAACGTCCAGTGCCGCTTACATTCTTACTGGCCTCAGGGTCCCATCCATCATTGATTTTAGAGAACTCCCAAAGGTCGGCTCCGGTTACATATAAACGGGCAGAGCTGATAACCTTCGTTTTGGCCAGTATTTCCTTAGGGAAAGTATATCCCAATGTCACGTTCTTCAGACGAACATACGTTCCATTCTCTACCGCCCAGGAAGATGCCTGATAGTTGTAGGCATTGATTGTTTCATTATTTGAATAAGTAGGATAATGCGCATTTGGATTTTCTGGTGTCCATGTATTACCTACAGACTGATTAGAAGTATTCAGATAGGTGGCTTTCATCGGGATACGCCATGTTTCATTACCATTATTACTTCCTGTACGGAAAATAGTACGCTGTGCTACTCCCTGGAATACGACCGACAAATCAAAGTTATTCCATTCAATTCCTCCATTGAAAGAGAAAGAAATCTTCGGATCATCTGAACCTAAATATACATAATCATTGTAATCCAGTTTTCCATCCTTATTGACATCTTCAAACATATTGTCACCTACACGAATATCGTTGGTCAACCCGATGGTATTACCTGTCAGATAACGGTACAGGTATTTCTGACGTTGCTCCTCATTCTGTATCTTTCCAATATAACGCAGACCAAAGATACTGTTCAACGGATAGCCTTGCTGTTTGTCTTTAAAGCCACTTGCCAGCACTGTAGCCCCACCTATATCAATCAGTTTGTTCGTGTTGTAAGAAAAAGTTCCTCCGATATGATATGACACCTTTCCTATCTTATCCGACCAGGTGCCTTGCGCTTCAAAACCTTTTGCTTCAAACTTACCTGAGTTTGAATAACCGGCATTATCACCTAATACCCCCGGATAAGTTACATTAATCAACATATTGTTGTTACGCTTCAAATATCCTTCGATCGTTCCCGAAAGCCGGCCGTTCAACACACGAAAATCAAGACCTACGTTATAGTTCTGAATGCGTTCCCATTCACGTGAAGTTGAAGCAATCTTTCCATTTGTATCAATAGTCGTTGCTTTATCAGTACCCAAAAGGGCTCCATTCAGTGATTTAAAATCATAATATTGCGAACCTTCATAACGGTCGATGCCACTCTGGTTACCTACCACACCATAAGAAAGACGGAACTTCAGTTCATCCAGCCAACTGTCTGTACCATCCATGAAATTCTCTTCAGAGATACGCCATCCGGCAGACACACCATAGAACGGTGCCCAGCGACCTTCCTTAAACTTGGAAGAACCATCGTAACGGAAGTTTACTTCGGCCAGGTATTTAGATTTATAATTGTAATTCAGACGAGAGTAGTACGACATAATCGCTTCGTGCCACTTGGTTCCCTTCTGGTCAGTCAAACTTAATGTACCGGCACCATTAATCGTTTCCAAAGAGTTCTGAATGTCTTTTACCTTCGCACCAAAATAGTCATATTCCGTTAATTCATACTGAGTACCTACCATGACATTCAGATTGTGCCCGCTTTCAAAATCCTTCTCGTAATTCAAATAACCAGTAAAAGAATAGAAATCACGACGAGACGAAGTCTTTTCATACGATGATTCCTCTTGTTTAGAAACTGCAGGTCCAGTATTGACTTTAGTTCCCGTATAATTGTAAGAAGTTATGGCCATCTGTTTGATGTCACGACTTGCATTAGAGGTATTATATCCTACATTACCAACCAGATCAAGTCCCTTTGCCAGATTAAAAGTAAACTTCTCACTGATATTTACCTCAGACACTTTCAAGCGGTTATCCCCTCCTAATTCCGCATACCAGATAGGCGACAACCAGGTTCCCCAAGAATAGGGCTTACCGTCAATCGTAGATGCAGGAAGTCCCGGCTGCGGATAAGACCCCGTCAAAGCCTGCTCAATGCGAGAAGGAGTCACCTGATCCTGACGGTTATAAGCAATTACAGACTCTAACTTAAACCAGTTTGTCAGTTGTATCTTATTTGTTAAACGTACATTGAAGCGCTGGTTATTGTTATTTCCCCATTTCAAGTTACTACCATCATACAAATAACCTACAGATAAACGATACAGATTTTTATCGGTACCTCCAGAGATAGACAAATCATGCTGGGTAGAACCTGCATTACCAAACAACACATCTGTCCAGTTGGTATCCATGTACACAAAATCCATTACATCCGTAAAAGCAGAAGTAAAAGGATTGGTGCTATGTTCCAGGTCAATGTACTTTCCTTCATTCTGCAATGCCAGTTTTGCGTACTGAATCCATGTATCACTATCGGTATATCCATCATTCGTACGAGCCTGAATTACCGCATTCGCCCACTCACTCATCGACATCAGTTCCGGCTGCAGTCCCACAAACTTGGCAGTGTACGATGCACTGTATTCGATGCGGGTCTTGCCCTCCTTGGCCTGCTTCGTCGTAATCAAAACCACACCTCCTGCTGCACGAGAACCATAGATGGCTGCCGAAGCATCTTTCAGAAAGTTGATAGACTCAATATCCGAAGGGTTGATATTACGAAGAGCGTTTGTTCCTTCGTATGCCACTCCATCAATGACAATCAGCGGATCGGCAGAGTTGGCCGATACGGCACCACGAAGTTTCATACCCCAGCTTTCATCACCCGGGGCCGATGAATTACGTGTAATAGTCACACCCGGCACCTGTCCCTGCATGGCTTGCAACGGAGATGAAAGAGAACCTTTTCCTTGAATCATCTTGTCGGTTACTACAGTGACTGCACCGGTCAGCGTTTCTTTCTTCTGTGCACCGTAACCCACTACTACGACTTCTTCCAGCACTTCGGTATCTTCTTTCAGCACGACATTTGCCAAGCCCGGATCGGAAGCTTTCAGTTCCACCGTCTTATAACCGATATAAGAAATCACAATTACTGCATTCTTGGAAGACACATTCAACGAATAGTTTCCATCAATATCTGTAATTACTCCATTTGTAGTACCCTTTTCAAGAATACTTGCACCGATAACAGGAATTCCGTCACCGTCCAACACCTGTCCTTTCACACTCACCGATTGCATGACCGACTGAACAGAAGCCACCTCCGCATGCATGGGAGCAAGGTTTCCAATTGCCAGTGCCGATGCCATCAAGGCTGAGAAAAGGACTCTCTGCGATGAATTCTTCAGAAAATCATTCTTCATAAGATTAAACCTTAAATTAACAATCTCACTACTTTTCATATTTTATATACATTGTTTCATATAGTTGCGCACTTCCTTGCGGCTGATGAACAGGTGATTCTCCACCGTACGCTGTGACAGATTCAGTTCGGTAGCAATATCAGCCGATGTTTTCCCCTCAAAACGATTCATGACATAAATTTTCCGACGCTGGCAAGGAAGACATTTTACCCTCATCAGTTCTTGCTTCTGCAAGTCGCGTACAACGGCACGGGTATCTGCAGCCACAGCCTGCTGGGCCTGACCACATTCTTCCAGGTAAACAGAAGCTTCCTGCTTTCTATAAAGATGACGGAAATAGTCGGATACCAGATTACGGACAATCGTAAACAAGAAATATTTTACGGTATCGGGACGAAGCATAGCACGGTATTCCAAAAGGCGAAGATATGCGTCCTGAACCAAATCTTCCGCATCTTCTTTTTTCCCTATTTTCTTATAGATATAAAAGAAGACCGACTGATGGTAGTCCGCAAAAATCTGTGCTACTAGCTCATTGGATGTGTTCGTCAGGTCTTTCATAAATTAGCTTGTTTTGGTTTTTTGACACTGCAAATGTATTTACAATTCCAAAAAACTAAAACAAATGTAACATGGAATAAATCTCACCTTATCCTTCAAGACTGATTTTTATACAATCATTTGATTTTCAACAAAATAAAGAATCCTATACAAGAGTCTCAAATTATTATTTGACACTTCTGTATAGGATTCTTTTTCAAAATCTGACACTAAAAAGCCTCTCAATCTACCGGACGGTGCTCACCTGAGACTTGTTTGATGTATTCGTTCGGAGTTATTCCAGCCAGTTTCTTGAACGTACGGAAGAATGAGGCACGCGAACTGAAACCGCAATATTCTGCCATGGCAGTCAGGGTATATTTGGCATACTCGTCTTTCAGGATAAGCGATTTGAATTCTTCCACACGGTATTCGTTGATATAGTCATAATAATTCTTTTCCAAATACTGGTTGAAGAGATAGGAAAGTGAATGGGAGGAAGTGCCTATCGCTACGGCAAGATCTGCCACTTTGAGATTCGGATTACGATAAGACTTGTTACGTTTCATCTCCTGTTCCAGCAGACGGTAAAGCCGCTTGCACTCTTCCGGGCTGACCTTGTTCGTCCGGTATTTGTCATCAGCGGAAGAAGCAGTCTTTTTCTCTGACTTCGGCTCTATAGGTTCCGCCGCAGTTTCTTCCTCTGTCAGTGGTTCTATTTCCGGTGTTACGACTTCTTCTGCCTCTTCTTCTTTCTTACCTTCCTCCACAACCGTCGGTATTTCCGCGTCGTTAAAGCCGTTCAGCTTACGTAAAACGGCCCATACCACACGCAACAGGCTACGGCGGAACACATACACACCCGCAGCCGCCAACAACAATGCCACAAGAGAATATATCCACTTATACCAGGAACGGTCAGGAATACAAATATCCAAGGTCATGGCCGAATCGGGATACCCAATCTGACGGATAACAAAAGAAGTGACTCCCGAAGGCAAATCATACAGCGATACTTCCGATTTTCCCATCAAGGAAATCCACTCTCCCTCCTCTCCTAACTTATACTCATACATCAGGCTGTTCGGGTCGCTGTATGTAAGTGCAGAGAACTGAATGATTACGCTCTTCTGCGAATTCTCCAATGTGAGCGCGTAATGGCCTTCTTCTCCCGAAAGCTGATGCTGCATGCTCTTACCATTGACCAGCACATCCGACAACGAAATAATATAACGGCTGGGGAGCATATCCATGTCTTTCCCATTCAGGCGCACCAGTCCTCTGGAGTTACCAAACCAGAAGTTTCCGTCTTCATCTTTTATCGGAATGCAGTTGATGAATATCAGACTGGGAATACCATCGGCAAAATTGAAAGGTACGACCTTGGTTTTCTTGTCGAAACGGTACATACCCTTATTGGTTGCCACCCACAGCCAGCCTTCCGAGTCTTCCACCACAGCCATCAACGACTTTCCGTCCAACAGCGTTCCGGGAGTGAGCCGGCTAAAATGACTCATGGTAAGGTCGGATACAAACAATTCTCCTTTATCTGGCAAGAAATAGAGCTGATGGTCGGAAGTTTCATAAATCATACGGATTTTTTCTTTATGCACAAATCCTTCTGGGAACACATCGTTCTTCAAGCTTTCGGACGAAGGGTCCCAGATGCAGATACCGCTTTCCGTACAAATCCATCCTTTATGGGATGAATCAAAATAAATCTCATAAACGTTGCCTTCGGGCAGTTTGGAACTGTCGCTCTTGAAGTGACGCACGATTTTCCCGTTCCGGTAACAATACAATCCGGCAGAAGTACCAATCCACAGATTTCCCCGGTCGTCAGGACGAAGCACAAAAATATGTCCATGCTGGAAGGGTTCGGAAGCAATCTCAAAATCCCGCAGTTCCAATGTAGCGCCATCGAGCACATACATACCTCCCCCATAGGTTCCGATATAATATTTCCCGTCGAAATAACAGCTTGACACAATGATGGAAGCCCGCAGACGGGGAGTCTTGAATATTTGGAACCTGCCATCGGCCTCATCGATAAACACAAAGCCGTCGCGCGAACCTATCAGTTTCTGACTTCCATGAAAGGCAATGGTACGGACAGCCATGTCTCTGGAATCAAACAAATTCTCATATTGATAGGTGGAAAACAAGTCGCTCTGGAACAAGGTGTAGTCTACACCCAACTGGTAAAAGCCAATCCATAACAAGCCGTCACGGTCGACCAATACAGAGTACACAGAATTGGAACGAATCTGGCTATCTGCCTCACGGTCGTGCCGGAAGGTACGGATAACACGCTGGCGGCTCACGGAAATAAAATGCACACCGTTTCCGTCCGTTCCTACATAGAGTAGGTCTTTCCCATCGCCCGACAAGGCAGAGATGACTCCGCAACCTACATCCAGATAGCGTGAAAAGTGCTTGCTGGCAGTATCAAAAAGCACCAGTCCGCTAGTCATTGTACCCATAAAAACCTTCGAACCGATACGTGTGATGTTATAGAAAGAAAGGTTCTGCCCGTTCTTCGCCAATTTGTCTGAGAAAGAAGTGATGGACTGGTCGGACAAACGAAGAGATTTCAAGCCTCCCATCGTAGAGAGCCACAATATACCGTTTTCTCCTTCCACCATTCCCGTAACAAAATTCGCACGCGAAAAGACATTCTTGTCTACCAGCACATGCTCAAAAACTCCTCCTTTGTATACATACAATCCTTTTTCCGTTCCTACATAGAGCACATCCCCCAACTTACAGAATGCATGTACCCCGCTTGTAATCATTTCAGGAGCCAGCCGTTCAAGTTTCTCGGCATCATCGGCCAGACGGAAAAGTCCCATGCCCGTGCCAACCCACAGTTCATCGCCTGGCATCTCAATCAGTGCAAACACACGCTTCAGGTTCTCATTGCTGCCCTCTACCATGTAATGCTCCAGGCGTATGCCATCAAAACGCTCCACTGAGGTATTCGTTCCCATCCAGACATAGCCTTTTGAATCTTTGTATATCGTATTAATGACCAAATCAGGGAGTCCATCGGATACGGACAAACTACGAATTTCGGAGGAAACAGCTCCCGCTTGCAAACAGCACAGACTGGTTAACAAAAGGAGATAAATATATATCAAACATTTCTTCATTTACAAAACTGCCATAGGTTTCATGAGCAAAAATACATAGAATCTGCCTATATTTCATAAAAATATCCGACAAAAAACCGCACTGTCTTCCCAGACATCAATACAAAACCTCATACCCTGATAAGTACTGTCAAAGAAGTACTACAATACTTCCTCGACAGTACCACAGTACTTCCTTTGCAGTACTTCAGTACTGCAAAGGAAGTACTGGAAGAGCATATACAATTATAAATCAATATATTACTACAAAAGCAAACTTAAAATTTCATTTTACTTCAAAAGACGTAACTCTTTTGAAATTGAAAGCGTATATTTTTTCTTTCCTACAACTACCCTACAAGGAGCCGTAGCTGTGTACATCCATTTTCCATCCTGCTTCAGCAGCAAGACATCAGCAGGCGCATCTGTCCGGATGCTCACTCCATCCGCTTCCAGCTGTGTACCGCTGCCCAGGAAAGCCTGAAGAGTCTCTCCCTTTTCCGACTGACGGCACAGCGCATAGCCTGCACGGGCCTGCAACTTTTCCAACTTGCAATGGTGTGCATTCTCATCCGACGACAGAATCCAGTCGACATTTCCATTGGTCAGTGCCACGCGTATGCCGACATGGCTGCCCTGCTGTTCGCTTTTTACCTGCGGATAATCGACCGCCGCAATGCAGGAAGATTCTTTTACGGTAGAAGGTTCATACACGGCCACAAACGGACGATTCCAGGCTTCTCCTTTCTGGCGTGCCACGAAAGTGAGCGTAG
>ULZC01055729.1_pt1 | contig 18761 bp, 10 predicted proteins | sample 1962771 | NCBI WGS metagenome assembly ULZC01 (sample SAMEA4835880, study PRJEB28245) | human gut metagenome | biome: gut microbiome; material: fecal sample | place: Denmark | collected 2008 | reverse complement strand
GATAGCTCCCAGTTCAGCCAAACAGCACCATTCGGCCAGGTCATATACATCCATGTCCAAAGGCAGTCCGTTTTGCAGGCAATATACCAGACGGCTATCCATGATGAAGTCCATACCGCCATGGCCGCCGACTTCTTTTGCCATTTCACCATATTTCTTTAAAATAGGATGCTGGTATTTCTCAACAAGTGCTTCCATTTCTGCCTGGGGTAAGAATCCGTGAGAGTTCAAATCGTCTACTTTGGGTTGCACACCCGATGCGGTCAGTTGTGCTGCATCCAAAGCATATCCTTCAACGGGATATTTATTGGCAAACCCTTTGCTTCCTGTCAGTTGGTACAGGCGGTTGTAAGGTTGGGGAGTCATTACATTATGTTGGATTTCAATAACTTTTCCATTTGCTGTGCGAAGCAGGGTGGTGGTATGGTCTCCGTTACGGAATTCTTTACATTCTTCGCCGGTTCTCTTCTCCACTAAATCTTTACCAACAACAGATTTGGTGTCCATAGCTACTAAAGTGGTTATACGGTCACCACGATGGATATCCAATGCTTGTGCTACAGGACCCAGGCCGTGAGTGGCATATACATCACCCCGGTGTTTCATGTTATAATCCAAACGCCATCCCAGTTTGTCTTCTTTGCCGTTTTTCCAATAATGATCCCAGAACGGGCTTAAATTGTGAATGTAGGCTCCTTGGGCACGGATTACTTCGCCAAATACACCTTGTTGTGCCATATTCAGTGTATTCATTTCAAACCAGTCATAGCAACAGTTCTCAAGAATCATGCAATGCTTGCGGGTTTTTTCACTCAGGTTGATTAAGTCCCAGCATTCTTGCAGGTTCATGGCCGAGGGAACTTCAATAGCTACATTTTTACCGTTTTCCAATGCGCATTTTGCTACCGGGAAATGATGCAACCAGTCTGCGGCGATATAAACTAAATCTATGTCTGTACGTTTACATAATTCTTCATATCCCTTTTCTCCGGAATAAATGGCAGCTTTCGGCATAGATGCTTTCTTTAGGATATCCTGACATTTTTCTGCACGGGATGCTTCATAATCACAAAGGGCCACAATTTGTGTACCGGGAATATAAGTGAAGCGCTCTACGGCTCCGGGGCCTCGCATTCCCAATCCGACAAATCCTACGCGGACTACCTCCATTTTAGGGGTGGTTAAGCCTAATACGCTTTTCTGGCCGGCCGGACGTTCAGGAGTATCAATCACAATGGTTCCTTTGTCCCATGTCCAGGAATCTCCTGAACTTACGGTTTGTGCTGTCGTGGTTTGTGGTAAGCACATGCATAGGGTTGTACCCATACATAAGCTTATCATCAATGATTTAAAGGTTCTCATACTTTTTGAATTTAAAGATTAAAATTTAAAAATATAGGTTGTTTCTTGAGTCAACCACTTGAAACTTAATTATATTTCATGTTAATAATAAGAATATTTTTTATTTTTGCGCTCAAAGATAATTAATCTTTTTTGATTATGGATATAAGTTCGTCCTCTTTTTTCTAAGAAAAAGGTGAGTTAATAAATAATATGAAAGAAGGGAAAAAGTGGAATCAAGACAGAAGTTGTGAAGGTATGAGTGAAAATCTAAAAATAATCAAGGTTTGTTGATCGAAAACGATCAGGGAAAGGAAATAATTTAGTTCAAAAGATCGTTTAATAAGGAGATTTGGCGGGATTTTTTTAATTTTGCACTTACAACTAATTAACAGATAAGAAAATGCCGTTAAATTTACCCGATAAATTACCTGCTATTGAATTGCTGAAGGAGGAAAATATCTTCGTCATAGACAATTCACGTGCCAGTGCACAGGATATTCGTCCGTTAAAAATCGTGATATTGAATTTGATGCCGTTGAAGATAACGACAGAAACGGATTTGGTACGTTTGCTTTCCAACACTCCCTTGCAGTTGGAAATATCATTTATGAAGTTGAAAAGCCATACATCGAAAAATACGCCGGTAGAACATATGAAAGCATTCTATCATGACTTTGATTTGATGCGCGACGAGAAATATGACGGGATGATTATTACGGGAGCTCCGGTAGAGCAGATGCCGTATGAGGATGTGAATTATTGGGATGAGATTACTACTATTTTTGATTGGGCGCGTACTCATGTTACCTCAACTCTTTATATTTGTTGGGCGGCTCAAGCCGGGCTTTATCATTTCTATGGAGTTCCCAAATATCCGCTGAAACAAAAAATGTTTGGTATTTTCCGTCATCATATCAATGTACAGGGATTGCCCATATTCCGTGGTTTTGATGATGAGTTTTTTGTACCACATAGCCGTCATACCGAAATACACCGTGAGGATATTCTGAAAGTAAAAGAGTTGGCTTTAATAGCTGAGTCTGATGAGTCTGGGGTTTATATGGCTATGGCTCGTAATGGGCGTGAATTTTTTATTACCGGGCATTCGGAGTATTCTCCTTATACGCTTGATACGGAATATAAGCGTGATTTGGGGAAAGGGTTGCCTATTGAAATGCCTGTAAATTATTATAAGGACGATAATCCGGACAATGCCCCGGTGGTGCGTTGGCGCGGACATGCCAATTTGTTGTTTTCTAATTGGTTGAACTATTATGTATATCAGGAAACCCCGTTTGATATAAATCAGATACGATGATCAGACAACGAAAAATAGAATTATTAGCTCCTGCTAAAAATCTGGAGTGCGGTATTGCAGCTGTTGATCACGGTGCTGATGCCATTTATATTGGTGCTCCCCGTTTCGGAGCACGTGCGGCTGCGGGGAATTCATTGGAGGATATCGCTGAGTTGGTGCGGTACGCTCATGTGTATAATGTCCGTATCTATGTGACGGTGAATACGATTCTGAAGGATGAGGAACTGAAGGATACGGAAAAAATGATTTGGGATTTATACCGTGCCGGAGTGGATGCTTTGATCGTGCAGGATATGGGATTGTTGGAATTGAATCTGCCACCTATACCGTTACATGCCAGCACACAGATGGATAATCGTACTCCTCAAAAAGTAAGATTCCTGGCTGAGGCAGGTTTCCGTCAGGTGGTATTGGCTCGTGAACTTTCTCTTGTTGAAATAGGAAATATCCATCATGCTTGTCCTGATGTGCCTTTGGAGGTATTTGTACATGGTGCTTTGTGTGTAAGCTATAGTGGACAATGTTATGTTAGTCAGGCTTGTTTCGGACGTAGTGCTAATCGGGGAGAATGTGCCCAGTTCTGTCGCCTTGCTTTTGATATGGTAGATGCGGACGGTAAATCTATAGTAAGGAATAAGCATTTATTGTCTCTGAAAGATTTGAATCAGAGCGAAGAGTTGGAGCAATTGCTGGATGCCGGAGCTTCTTCCCTGAAAATAGAGGGACGTTTGAAGGATGTATCTTACGTTAAAAATGTAACAGCTTATTATCGCCAGAAGCTGGATAGTGTTTTCAAACGTCGTAAAGAGTATATCCGTGCTTCATCGGGGAAAGTGAAATTAGAGTTCAAACCTCAATTGGATAAGAGTTTCAGTCGTGGTTTTACTAATTATTTTCTTTTTGACAGGAATAAGGATATTTTTTCTTTTGATACTCCCAAGTCTTTAGGGGAGGAGATGGGGACAGTGAAGGAAATTCGTGGTAATTATCTTACCGTAGCCGGAATCAAGTCTTTTAATAATGGAGATGGCGTCTGTTTTTTGGATGAGACTGGTAAGTTGCAGGGATTTCGCATAAACCGGGTGGAGAATAATAAGTTATTTCCTCAAGAGATGCCTCGGATAAAGCCCCGTACGATACTTTATCGTAATTTTGATCAGGAATTTGAGAGGTTGATGTCGCGTAAATCAGCTGAAAGGAAAATTGCTGTCATTTTAAAATTGGCTGAAAATAATCGGGGCTTTACTCTGTCTCTGACCGATGAAGATGATCACAGTGCCAGTGTGGTGCTGGAAAGGGAGAAGGAACGTGCCCGTACTCCGCAGGAAGATAACTTGCGTACACAACTTGGAAAGTTAGGAAATACTCCATTTGAAGCGTCAGATATAGTGATTGACTGGTCGGACAATTGGTTTATTCCAGCTTCTATGCTTGCCGAACTTCGCCGTAAGGGAATAGAGAAACTGCTGGAAGTGCGCCGTATTAACTATCGGCAGGAAATTTACAAGTTGCCTCGAACGCATCATGCTTTTCCTGTGAATGAATTGACTTATTTGGGAAATGTGATGAATGCTGATGCTGTTTCCTTCTATAGGAATCATGGCGTGCAGCGTATTGCTCCGGCTTATGAAAAGGCTCCGGCAGAAGAAGCGGTATTGATGTTTTGCAAGCATTGTTTGCGTTATAGTATGGGATGGTGTCCCTCTTGGCATAAAGTGCGTTCTCCTTATAGGGAACCTTATTATTTGGTTAGCTCGGATAACAGACGTTTCCGCTTAGAGTTTGATTGTAAAAATTGTCAGATGAAAGTCTATGCTGAAAAGTAAGTACATCGGATTACTGTTTTTGGTGTTGGCTATTTTAATGGCTTGCCAATATCCTTCACCTGTTACTCTGAGTGGGGATATGCCGCAAAAGAAAAGGGATTCTGTCAATTATTTGATGGAACGGCATTATACATTAAACAGTAATTTTGAGGTTACTTCAGATTCGCTTATGTTACAGCAACTGCCATTGGTTGATGTGCTTCCTGTTTTTAAAGGAGAACGGCTGGTGGTAGCGGAGTTTATGATACAAGCTGCTGATAGTGTGGATTCTGTATGGGTAAAGGTAGCACGGGACCAGGAAACAATGGGATGGATACATGAAAAGGAATTGTTGGAGAAAGTAGTTCCTGTGGATTCAGTGTCACAGTTTATTCATTTTTTCAGTAATTCTCATACCATCGCTTTCTTTGTCATATTAGGCTTTTTCGGTATTTGGTATATTCATAGGGCTATTCGTCGCCAGAAGCTGCAATTAATCTGGTTGAATGATATTGATAGCGTTTTTCCTACAGTTCTTTCTTGGTTGGTAGCTACAGCAGCTACGCTTTATGCCAGTATTCAGCATTTTGTTCCGGGAACTTGGGAGCAGTTTTATTATAATCCTTCTTTGAATCCTTTTAGCTTACCTTTTATTCTTTCTCTTTTCATGTTTAATATTTGGGGGATTATTCTTGTGGGGTTGGCTACTTTGGATGATTTGTTTCATCAGACACATATTGAAGCTGCATGTTTTTATTTGTTGGGATTGATGTCCTGCTGTATCTTTTTATATTTGTTTTTTACATTTACTACGTATTACTATTTGGGTTATCCATGTTTATTGGTATATGCTGTATGGTCATTTAATCGTATAAAGCATGCTTCCCGGTATAAATTCAGTTGTGGAAATTGTGGGGCGAAGATAAAGAATAAAGGAGTGTGTCCTCATTGCGGCGCTGTCAATGAATAATTTTATTGTTTGTTTCTTTTAACAAAGGCTCAAGCAGTTTTCTATTGTAAACAGCATTTTCTCTATGTACATACACTAAAACAAATAGGTTTGTTCTAGAAGCTATGGGTATCATTTACAGCAATAATAAAGTTCTTGCTTTTCTTGGTGTGACAGAATAAAAAATAAATTTGATTTGGTAAATGTGGAAACAGAAAGGGAGTTCGTGATGAACCCCCTTTCTGTTTTTGCAAGAATGGTTAGAAGTGATAACGTATATCCACTCCCAGTTGTAAAGGCCTGCTTTTTTGTTCGAATCCTCTATGCATGGTTTCAAAATAGAAGGTTGTATAATCCTTGTTGGTTAAATTACGTCCCCATACATCTATCTGTAAAGCTTTTGTCTGCAAAGAAATGCGCCCGTTCAGTGTTCCGTAAAAACTTTGTGAGACATTGTTTTTTTCAGTCCAATAAATTTTTCCTGCTCCGGTATAGCTCATGCCTAAAGTCAGGCTTTGCATCCAATTGCTTTTATCGAAAAAGAAACTATAATTTGCGCCTGCATTCATGGTATGGCGGGGAACAAATGGTACATAATTGCCGCTATAATCAATTTGCTCTTCTGATGATGTAGTACCTCCGTCATATTTTTTGAATGTGGAATGAGTATATCCATAACTTACATTCATATTCAGGTTTTTGTTGATGGATGCCAGAAAGCTGGCCTCTACTCCATAACTTTCGCTACTACCGGCATTGACCATCATTCGTCCCAAGCCACTATTGACAAATTTGGCGATTTGTTGGTCGTGGGTATCCATGTAGAATGCGGCAAGGTCGGTCTTCAGTTTGCCGTTGAACAAACTGAGATGTGATCCCACTTCGTAATTCCAGCTGTACTCGGGCTTGTAGACAGTTGTTTCTTGTACGTTCAATTCTTTTCCGTAGTTGGGCATGTGTTGCTTGATCATTCCTTCTATCATACCTGCCATAGATTCTGGTGCCTTGTCTAGTATGGCTTCAATCATTTTTTGTTGCATGTCACTTTGTATCAGTTCTGAAAACATCTGTACGTTATAACCTCCGGAACGATATCCTCTGGTTATGCTTACATACATATTGTTTGCAGGGCTGAAATCGTATTTAAAAGCTAGCTTGGGAAGTAGCTGTACATAGTCGTTTTTTTCTTTTCCTTCCAATAGCGGTGCAGCATTCAAATTCCTGAATGGAATATTAAGGGGAGGCATTGCCATTTTAAGAAAGAAATCGAAATCAATATTACTATCCGAGAAATAATTCATAGACATTTTTTCATATTCCAAGCGCAAACCTGCTGTTACTGAAAGGCCTTTCACAAACAGGTCGTTGAATGTAGATTGGTGGTACAGTGCGGTGCTGAATACCGGTGTGTCAAAACTTCCACTTACGCGGATACGGTTGTTCAAAACGTCCAGACTCATTTCAGGGGTACGGCGGGGATCGTCTAAATGAATTTTCTTGAAAGTATTGTTGATGTTTCCTTCGATCATATCGGTCACTCCGTCCTCCATGAAGTTTACCGGACCGGTGGTATGTAGCCATTGATAAAAACCACTAACCCCTGTAACCCATTGCCAGCGCTTGTTGTTTTTGCTTTTAAAAGTAATCTCTTCACTGATGGTATTCAGACGCTGCTTCTGCTCAATGGTATAAATGCTGACAGGCAGGAAATCCTGGTCCATAAACATACGGTCGTTTAAATTCTGGAATCCTGTAACAGCGCTTAAGATAAACTTTTGCGCCTGGTATTCAATATTCAAACCGGTATTGAACAGTCCACGGCGATAAGTACAATCCTGATCGTATGAAATCTTCCCTATGTAGTTTTTATATTTTTCATTCTCTTTGTCGTATCCGTCTATAGCTCCTGTATAGTAATAAGGGTATCCCCCTTCGTCATTATAATCATAGCCTATGGTGAAGTCTAGTTTTAAGTTTTCTGAAGGCAGCCAGATAGCATGTATTCGTCCGCCTCCCGCTTCCATATTATCTACTTTTTTCCCATTGAGCGAATTGCGGAAGAATCCGTCTGATCCCTCATAATAACCACCGGCGGAGAAAGCGAAACAGTCACTCCAACGGTGGTAATGGGTTAATGAAGCACTGCGGTAGTTACTTTTTGTTCCATAACTCAGTTTTACGTCTGTTCCCTGATAGGAGAATGGAGAGCGGGTATGTACCTTGATTAGTCCCCCCATGGTATTGCGTCCGTACAAGGTTCCTTGTGGACCGCGAAGAATATCAATACGTTCTATATCATAAAAATTGAAATCAAATGCAGATTTGTCAATGTAAGGGATATTGTCCACATACAAACCTACCGCAGGAGTATTGATACGCGATCCGATTCCCCGGATGTAAATGGCTGAGGTGAGTCTTGAACCATAGTCGGGCATAAAGAAATTGGGTACCAGTGAACTCACGTTCTTTAAAGTGGTGATTTGGTTTGCTTGCATATCTTTTTGGGAGAGTAAAGATACGGCTGTAGGAAGTTCCCTTAATTTTCCGGTTTCTTTAGGTGAAGCGATAACTACCACCTCTTCTATATCAATGACTTTTGTAGTGTCCTTAGGCAGCGTGTTGATATCTTCAGCAAAAGTTGTTGCAGCCAGCAGGCAGGATGTAATGAATAAAATGTTTTTTCTCATATTTATTGTTTGGTTTTATTTGATACATCACGGATAACCAGAGTTGCTACAAGTTTCTACCAGGCGGAAAATTTATATATTCCACTCTGTATAATCCATGATGGAGAATGATTCCGGCTGCAAAGTAACGGTAAACCTGATATGTGTGCAATCCTAATAAATGAGGATTTTATATTCTGTCTGCTTCAATGTAGCCATTCATCACAGCATAAACGGTAAGACCGGAAACAGACTTGATGCCCAGTTTTTCAGTAATGTTCTTGCGGTGGGAGATAACGGTGGTCAGGCTGATATTAAGTTTGTCGGCTATCTCTTTGTTGATAAGTCCTTTGGTGATAAGTATCAATACTTCTATTTCCCGGACAGACAATTCATGTTCCGTTTTTTCTATGTGCATTGCTTTATCTGCTGCTTGTTTTCTTGCCTGATGTCCATATTGGCGCAATTGATGGATGTCTTTTATCAAAGAACCTTCATCTTGGTAGATATTCAGTTTGGGAACACCGGATAATTGAGGCTGGTTGTCACCTCCTGCTAATACAATTGTTTTTGGTTTACGAAGTAAAAAGAAGGAAGTATGTTCAAAATAGATTTGGGCAGAGATAAAATAATGGGCATACATGTCCGGTGTGTCATCCGTCAGCTCACCAAAGGAATGGAATACACGGATAGTAGCCATTGGAATGATATCTTCCAAAATGTTTTTTAACCCCAGGCAAGTGAGGGTATTTGGGTCTACTATGGCTATTTCGGGATGATGCATGATGTTTTCTTTGGTGCAAAGATACATATCTTTTATAAAAAACAGATTCATAAAGACAAAGAAATCTTCTTTTAGGCAACATCACCAATCATTTATTTGTAGGGGCGCATTTGAATGCGCCCGCATATGTGCTGTAAATCATTTTCGGATAGGTTCAATCTGTCATTACTCCTAAATAAGTGGCTGCTGCTTCAGCACATTTTTCTCCATCGATACCTGCTGAAACAATTCCTCCGGCGTAACCTGCTCCTTCTCCACAAGGAAATAACCCATTGACAGTGACATGTTGCAGTGTCTCATTATCTCGCAGGATCCGTACCGGAGCCGACGTGCGTGTTTCTACACCAATCATCACTGCTTCATTGGTCAGGAAGCCATGGCTGCTCTTTCCGAATTGTTGGAAACCTTTGCTCAAACGGTCGGTAATGAATGCAGGCATCCAAAAATGCAGGGGAGAGGAAACTAATCCCGGACTATACGAACTGTCGGGTAAATCATAGCTTAGTTTTTTGCGGGTGAAGTCCACCATTCGTTGTGAAGGTGCGGTTTGGCGCATATTGCCTTGCTGCCAGCAGGAGGCCTCCAATGCTTCTTGGAAATACATCATGGTTAATGGACAATGGTCGGTAGTCCATTGACCATGATTTTTATTAGTGGCTTTTAATTCTTCACTTTTCGTTTTTAATTCTTCTGTAAAAAGATTATTTTCCGCCAGATCTTCCGGCCTGATTTCTACCACCATGCCGGAGTTGCTCCATTTGGAGCCGCGGTTGCTGGGACTCATGCCGTTTACTACAATCTGATGCGGACCGCTTGCGGCAGGAACAACAAATCCTCCCGGACACATACAAAAACTATAGACACCACGTCCTTCTACTTGTGTCACAAAGCTATATTCAGCGGCAGGCAGATACTTTCCACGTCCGTTTTTATTATGATATTGTATTTGGTCAATCAGCATGGACGGGTGTTCCAAACGTACTCCTACTGCAATTCCTTTGGTTTCCATCTCTATACCATTGTCATACAACCACCGATACACATCCCGTGCGGAATGTCCGGTAGCCAGAATAACAGGTCCTTTGAAAGTCTTTCCGGTATTTGTTTCTATACCTGTGATTTTGTTTTTTTCTATAATAAGGGAATCCATTCGTGTTTCGAAATACACTTCACCACCACATTCTATGATGGTATTCCGCATATTTTCAATCACACGCGGCAACTTGTCTGTACCGATGTGGGGATGGGCATCTGCCAGGATGGAGGTACTGGCGCCATGTTGGCAGAATACATTCAGAATTTTGTTCACATTCCCTCGCTTTTTGCTTCGGGTATAGAGTTTGCCGTCTGAATAGGCTCCTGCTCCTCCTTCTCCGAAACTGTAGTTGCTTTCAGGGGCAACTTTGTGCTCACGGCTGATACGGGCGATATCTATTTTTCTATCGCGTACATTCTTACCTCGTTCCACTACGACAGGCCGGAGTCCTAACTCTATTAATCGCAAGGCAGCAAAAAGTCCGCCCGGTCCTGCTCCCACGACAATGACTTGTGGTTTCCCATCTACCTTATTATATATAGTACGGGTGAACTCCTCATCTTGTGGCATTTCATTAATATATAGGCGTACTTTCAAATTTACATAGATGGTGCGTTGACGTGCGTCTATGCTCCTTTTTAAGATGCGAAGGGCATGGATGGTACGTATATCCAATCCCTTGTCATGTCCGATGAACTGTTTCAGTGACTGTTCGTTGGCTGCTTGTTCAGGCAAGACTCTTATTTGAAATTCCTGTATCATGGTTCTTATTTGGATTGTTCGCCTTCCGGCATTAATTTTTTACGGTAATAAGAATTGGCGGTATATAGTGCGGCGGCAGGGTTGTGTCCTGTCACACGGTCTTTGGTCACTAAAGTTGTAGTATAGGCATTAGAGTACTTGTAGAATAAACTGTCATGTCCCACACATAGTCCGATAACCACGTTCAACTCTGTATGTGCTTGGTTGAGAAGGCGTGCTTGTAGGATAGGGTTACACATTGCCGCACCGATTTTTTCACATTCTTTGGGGATTCCGATAGAGGATTTGGCTATTCCGGCTACTTTGCAGATTACTGAATATACCTCAAAGCCGTTAGCACGGAGGATGCGGGCAAAAATACGGGCTTCATTCACCAGTCCGATACAATAGGCAATTCCTAGTTTTTTATATCCCATCTTGCGTGCGAAAGTCATGATTTCTTCCACACGGGTTAATCGGCAGTAACCTTCATATTCCACTTCGGCACTGGCTGCCATTATCTTGTTGTTGTCGTTATATTGTTTCAACGCCCATTCCAAATCTTCTTGTTCCAAATGGGTAGTCAGACAAAATTCAGGGTAAGTGCGCTCTTTGAACTTGCAGTTCTGTGTGCCGCAGTCTATGCAGGTCGGGGGGTATGATTGTTCTTTTGTCATTTTATATCATTATTCAAATTAAGTTTTCTCTTATTTATCTCATCCAAACAAAGCCCGGAACGCTTCTTCTACCTTCCTTACCGGAATGATTTCTATCTTTAATTTTGATGTATCCATTCCTTGCAAATTATGTTTCGGTATAAGAATTTGTTTGAAACCTAATTTCTCTGCTTCTCCGATGCGTTGCTCAATACGGTTTACAGGTCGGATCTCACCACTCAGTCCTACTTCACCCGCCATGCAGGTGTCACGTTCTATTTCCGTATCCATATTGCTGGATAGAATGGCACTGATGACAGACAGGTCGATGGCCGGATCATTCACTTTCAATCCACCTGCGATATTCAAAAAGACATCTTTTTGTGCCAGTTTGAATCCTACCCGTTTTTCAAGTACTGCCAGAAGCATGTTCATACGTCGTAAATCAAATCCGGTGGCAGAACGTTGCGGATTCCCATATACTGCCGAACTGACTAAAGCCTGTGTTTCAATCAAGAAAGGGCGGACTCCTTCTATGGCAGAGGCGATAGCAACCCCGCTCATCCCGTCATGGTCTTGGCTAAGCAACAGTTCGGACGGGTTGCTCACTTGGCGCAAACCGTTTTGGCGCATTTCATAAATGCCCAGTTCGGCGGTGCTTCCGAAACGGTTCTTGATGCTGCGGAGAATGCGGTACATATAATGTTGGTCACCTTCAAATTGCAATACGGTGTCTACAATATGTTCCAGTACCTTGGGGCCGGCAATGCTTCCTTCTTTATTGATATGGCCGATCAGAATGACCGGCGTATTTGTTTCTTTGGCAAATTTTAAAATAGAAGCGGAACATTCACGTACCTGTACCAAACTGCCGGGAGAAGAGTCTATCGTTTCGGTTGAGATGGTTTGAATAGAGTCGATGATCACTAAATCGGGTCGTGTATTCTTGATATGGACGTAAATCTGCTCCAACGAAGTTTCACAGACTATCAGGCAGTCGGAAGAATTATGCGGGATACGGTCTGCACGCAGTTTTAATTGCCGGGCACTCTCTTCTCCCGATATATACAATACTTTTTTGTCAGGCAGATGAAGTACGGTTTGCAGCACCAAAGTGGATTTGCCTATCCCCGGTTCACCGCCCAGTAGAACGAGTGATCCCGGTACTAAACCGCCTCCCAATACCCGGTTCAGTTCTTCGTCGTGCATATCAATTCGAGGTTCGTCCCCTCCGGTAATGTCATTCAGTGTGACAGGCTTGCTTTTTACGGATTCCAGGCCGGATACCGGTCTTTTGTTTGCAGGTTCCTTGCGTATAATTTCTTCTACGTATGTGTTCCATGCACCGCAAGACGGACATTTCCCTACCCATTTGGGTGAATCCTGCCCACAGTTGGTGCATACATATACAGTCTTTTCCTTTGCCATATTCTTACGGGATAATTAAAACAGCGCAACTTGAGGCTGAATTTGTACAAAGGTAAGGAAATAGTTCTGCATATCAACATGGGCAGGATAAAAAAGTTTTGTCTTATTTCTGCTTTAATAAAAAGCATTCTTATATTTTATCGCAAAAAAATGGGAAATTGTGATAGATTGTAGGAAATTGTTTTTATATTTGCATCGTTCAAATAAAAAACAGAAGAAGAACAATAATAAAATGACGATATACTATCTCCATACAACCACCACATTAGGGATGGGGCACATGACAACTACAATGTCCACATCCACAACAATGACCCCTCGGGGTTAAGGATAGTATATGTGTTTCTACGTGATACACGCTTACGGACGTAAGCAAAACAAGCTTTTAATTTTATTTTTTTAGTGTAAACAGATACAGTTTCTTTTCGTTGTCATGCTGGGTGAAACAAAAGTAGATTCTTTACCGGACTTGAAATGGCTCGGAGGACAGAATGGCAAAAGAAGCTGGAATAAAAATAGATAATTGCATGAAAGTTATGAAATTCGGCGGGACATCCGTAGGTTCCGTGAACAGCATTTTAAGCGTCAAACAGATAGTAGAGGCAGTTGAAGAGCCCGTAATTGTAGTTGTGTCGGCATTGGGCGGTATAACTGACAAGTTAATCAATACTTCGCAGATGGCTGCCAATGGGGATTCCGCATACGAGAAAGAATACCGTGAAATTGTGAATCGTCACATTGAAATGGTATATACCGTAATTCCGGCAGGTAATGAGCGTACTGTTTTATTGGATAAGGTCAATGAATTGTTGAGTGAACTGAAGGATATTTTTCAGGGAATTTATCTGATAAAGGACTTGTCGTCTAAAACGTCGGCTACTATTGTAAGTTATGGTGAGCGCTTGTCGTCTATTATTGTAGCTTCGTTGATAAAGGGGGCTGTATGGTATGACTCCCGCAACTTCATTAAGACTGAAAAAAAACATGCCAAACATATTCTGGATTCCGAACTGACCACTCGCTTGGTTAAAGAAACTTTCCAGAAATTACCGGAAGTGGCATTGGTTCCCGGATTTATCTCTACTGATAAGAACAGTGGTGAAGTGACCAATTTGGGACGTGGCGGTTCAGATTATACCGCTTCTGTCATAGCTGCGGCACTGAATGCGGATAGCTTGGAAATATGGACGGATGTGGATGGTTTCATGACGGCAGACCCGCGTGTAATCAGTACGGCCTATACCATTAATGAGTTGAGCTATGTGGAAGCAATGGAGCTTTGTAACTTTGGAGCGAAGGTGGTTTATCCGCCGACTATTTATCCGGTATGTCATAAGAATATTCCTATTCTGATTAAGAATACATTCAATCCTCAAGGCGAGGGAACTATCATAAAGCAGGAAGTGAATTCCGGTTCTAAAGCCATTAAAGGTATCTCATCCATCAATGATACGAGTTTGATTACGGTTACCGGTCTGGGAATGGTGGGAGTGATCGGAGTGAATTTCCGGATTTTTAAAGCATTGGCACAAAACGGCATCAGCGTGTTTATGGTATCGCAGGCATCTTCCGAGAACAGTACTTCTATCGGTGTGCGTAATCAAGATGCGGCACTGGCTTGTGAAGTGCTGAATGAGGAATTCTCCAAAGAAATAGAAATGGGGGAAATCAGTCCGGTTGTTGCCGAAATGAATTTGGCTACCATTGCCATTGTCGGTGAGAACATGAAACATACACCGGGCATCGCCGGTAAGCTGTTCGGGACTTTAGGCCGTAACGGCATTAGTGTGATTGCTTGTGCTCAAGGTGCTTCGGAAACCAATATCTCTTTCGTGGTAGAATCCAAGTCACTGCGCAAATCATTGAATGTGATTCATGATTCGTTCTTCCTGTCCGAATATCAGGTGCTGAACCTTTTTATCTGCGGTACAGGTACGGTAGGAGGCAGTTTGATAGAGCAAATCCGTTGTCAGCAACAAAAGTTGATGCAGGAACGCGGTTTGAAGCTGAAAGTGGTAGGTATAGCCGATGGACATCATGCGTTGTTTACCCGTGCAGGCGTAGACTTGTCACATTATAAGGAAGAGTTGGCAGAGAAAGGAATGCCTTCGTCCACTCAGGTGTTGCATGACGAGATTATAGGTATGAATATATTCAACTCTGTGTTTGTGGATTGTACAGCCAGTGCAGAAGTTGCATCCTTATATAAAGATTTTCTGATGAATAATATTTCGGTGGTAGCGGCCAACAAAATTGCCGCTTCTTCCGAATACTCCGTTTATAGCGAACTGAAACAAATAGCCCGCCGTCGCGGTGTGAAATTCTTGTTTGAAACCAATGTAGGTGCAGGGCTACCCATTATCAACACAATCAATGACTTGATAAACAGCGGAGACAAGATCTTGAAAATAGAGGCGGTATTGAGCGGTACGCTGAATTACATCTTTAACAAAATCAGCGCGGACATTCCTTTCAGCAAGACCATCAAAATGGCACAGGAAGAGCGCTACTCGGAACCCGATCCGCGTATTGACCTGAGTGGCAAGGATGTGATTCGTAAACTGGTTATTCTGGCTCGTGAAGCCGGATATAAATTGGAACAGGAAGATGTGGAAAAACATCTTTTTGTACCGAATGATTTCTTTGAAGGCCCGTTGGAGGAGTTCTGGAAGAAAGTACCTTCCCTGGATGCGGATTTTGAATCACGCCGTCAAAAGCTGGAGGATGAAAACAAACGCTGGCGTTTTGTAGCCAAACTGGAAGATGGGAAAGGCAGTGTGTCTTTGCAGGAAGTGGACAGCAAACATCCATTCTATGGTCTGGAAGGCAGCAACAACATTATTCTGCTTACAACCGAGCGATATAAAGAGTATCCGATGATGATACAAGGATATGGGGCCGGTGCCAGTGTGACTGCCGCCGGAGTATTTGCCGATATCATGAGCATCGCTAATATTTAGGCTTATGAAACATATTATTATTTTAGGCGACGGTATGGCCGACTGGCCTGCCGAATCACTGGGAAACAAAACATTGCTGCAATACTCCAGTACACCTTATATGGATAAGTTGGCTGCTATGGGACGTACCGGGAGGTTGGTTACAGTTGCTCCCGGATTTCATCCGGGTAGTGAAGTGGCGAATATGTCTGTTATGGGCTATAATTTACCGAAGGTGTACGAAGGCCGTGGGCCGTTGGAAGCAGCAAGCATCGGGGTGGAGTTGCAACCGGGCGATATGGCTATGCGTTGTAACATTATCTGCATCGAAGATGAGAAGATAAAAAATCACTCCGCCGGACATATTACTACCGAAGAAGCTGATGTGCTGGTTAGATATTTGGAAGAAAAATTGGGTTCTGACCGGATTCATTTCTATACCGGTGTACAATATCGCCATTTGTTGGTGATAAAAGGGGGAAATAAACAATTGGACTGCACCCCGCCCCATGATGTGCCTTTGCAGCCTTTCCGTCCGCTCATGGTGAAGGCGGAAGTACCGGAGGCGCAGGAAACAGCCGGATTGATAAATAATCTTATCCTGGCTTCTCAGGAATTGTTGGCAGATCATCCGGTTAATCAAAAACGTATAGCCGAAGGCAAAGATCCTGCTAATAGTATCTGGCCTTGGAGTCCGGGGTATCGCCCGCAGATGGAACCTCTTTCCGGGAAGTATCCGGCCATAAAGAAAGGGGCTGTTATTTCAGCGGTGGACTTAATCAATGGCATAGGACATTATGCAGGATTACGCCGTATTGCTGTAGAGGGGGCTACCGGTTTATATAATACGAATTATGAGAATAAGGTGGCTGCAGCATTGGAAGCATTGAAGACGGACGACTTTGTGTATCTGCATATTGAGGCCAGTGATGAGGCCGGTCACGAAGGAGATTTTAAGTTGAAGCAGTTTACTATTGAAAATCTGGACAAACGTGTTGTAGGACCTGTTTATGAAGCAGTGAAGGATTGGGATGAGCCTGTGGCTATCGCCGTGCTTCCGGATCATCCTACGCCTTGCGAACTCCGTACCCATACAGCCGAACCTGTGCCTTTCCTTATCTATTATCCCGGTATAGAACCGGACTGTGTGCAGACCTTTGATGAAGTGGCATGTGTGGAAGGCAGTTATGGAATATTGAAAGAAGATGAGTTTATGAATGAATTTATGAAAAAATAATGTGGCAGTTTGCTAATTTGCCCCAATGGCAACCCTCCATGCAAAGCCCTTGGCACATTAGCACATTGACGCATTGAAAAATTGTTTACTATGAAATATTACAGTACGAATCACCAGGCTTCCGATGCTTCTCTGGAAGAAGCTGTAGTGAAGGGGCTGGCTTCTGACAAAGGTTTGTATATGCCCAAGGCCATCAAGCCATTGCCGCAAGAGTTTTATGATCAGATTGAGAATCTGTCGTTTCAGGAAATTGCTTATCGCGTGGCCGATGCTTTTTTCGGTGAGGATGTTCCTGCTGAAACACTGAAGCAGATCGTTTATGATACATTGAGTTTTGATGTTCCTGCCGTAAAGGTAAAGGATAATATTTACTCTTTGGAACTGTTTCATGGTCCTACATTGGCATTTAAAGATGTAGGTGGACGTTTCATGGCCCGTTTGTTGGGCTACTTCATTAAAAAAGAAGGGCAAAAGCAGGTGAATGTACTGGTTGCGACTTCGGGGGATACCGGTAGTGCTGTAGCCAATGGCTTCCTCGGAGTGGAAGGTATTCATGTGTATGTGCTTTATCCGAAAGGAAAAGTCAGTGAAATTCAGGAAAAGCAGTTCACTACTCTGGGGCGGAATATCACAGCGTTAGAAGTGGACGGTACTTTTGATGACTGTCAGGCATTGGTTAAGAATGCATTTATGGATGCTGATTTGAATGCGCACATGAAGTTGACTTCTGCCAACTCCATCAATGTGGCTCGTTTCCTGCCACAGGCATTTTATTACTTCTATGCCTACGCACAGTTAAAGAAAGAAGGAAAAGCGGATCATCTGGTAGTGTGCGTACCTAGCGGAAACTTTGGTAATATCACCGCCGGACTATTTGGTAAACGCATGGGCTTGCCTGTCAAGCGTTTTATTGCAGCCAATAACCGGAATGATATTTTCTACCAATACTTACAGACCGGAAAATACAATCCTCGTCCTTCCATAGCTACTATTGCCAATGCAATGGATGTGGGAGATCCAAGTAATTTTGCCCGTGTACTGGCATTGTACGGTAACAGTCATGCTGCCATAACAGCGGATATCTCTGGTGCGACTTATACGGATGAACAGATTCGTGAAACGGTGGGTGAGGTATATCGGGAAACCGGTTACTTGCTCGATCCGCATGGAGCCTGCGGTTATCGTGCTTTATCCGAAGGATTGTCCCTCAGCGAAACGGGTATTTTCCTGGAAACGGCACATCCGGCTAAATTCCTGGAAACTGTGGAAGGCATCATTGGAGACAAAGTGGAGATTCCCGCCAAACTGCAAGCGTTTATGAAAGGAACCAAACAAAGTGTTCCGATGGAAAAAGACTTTGAAAGTTTCAAAGGCTATTTGATGAAAGAATAGCTTTTAGAAATAGATATCTGATACGAAAAGAGGGAGGCAAAAGTCCAAAGTAACTATCCAATGGTTCACCGTAGGGGCGGATTGAATAGTTATTTTGGGCTTGTTTACATAAAGAACAAAAAAGTTCCGTCACAGCAACGTGCTCATTACTAGTTACTTTCTGTGTAAAAGAATCTCAAACCTCCTTCAATCGGTATGCTTCCGGCTATCGAATCCTGTTACGTATGTAACAAAGTTTGTTCCTACCGTATCTTTCACTCCGTTTCATTTGATATTTCACTTGGGTGAAGCAACTGTTTCACTTAGGCGAAAACGGCTGTTCATCTAAGTGAAATCGCCTCTTCACTTGGGTGAAGCAACAAATGCAGATGGGCAAAAATAAGCCTTATGACGCTCTCCTGCAAGGAAGTAACCGCAACTATGGCACAGGAATTAGAACAACCGATATACGTCAAGCCGAATTTGA
>ULZC01041700.1_pt1 | contig 21824 bp, 12 predicted proteins | sample 1962771 | NCBI WGS metagenome assembly ULZC01 (sample SAMEA4835880, study PRJEB28245) | human gut metagenome | biome: gut microbiome; material: fecal sample | place: Denmark | collected 2008 | reverse complement strand
TGTTGCGTGCCGGACGCTTTATTATCGTAGCCTGCGGTACTTCCTGGCATGCCGGACTCATCGGCAAGCAACTGATTGAAAGCTTCTGCCGCATTCCGGTGGAAGTGGAATACGCCTCCGAATTCCGTTACCGCAATCCGGTGATTCATCCCGACGACGTAGTGATTGCTATCTCCCAGAGCGGAGAAACTGCCGACACATTAGCTGCCATTGAACTGGCCAAGTCGCAGGGAGCCTTTATCTATGGCATCTGTAACGTCATTGGTTCTTCCATTGCCCGTGCTACGGATACCGGTTCCTATATCCATGTGGGTCCCGAAATCGGAGTGGCTTCTACGAAAGCCTTTACTGGCCAGGTTACTGTGCTCACCCTGCTGGCTTTGGCGTTGGGGCGAGAAAAAGGTACACTTTCGGAGGAAGAATACCATCGGGTGGTGAAAGAACTGGTCGCTGTCCCCGAAAAGATGCGGACCGTTCTGAAGCAGCATTCGTTCATCGCCGATTTCTCAAAGATGTTTACCTACGCTCGCAACTTCATTTATTTAGGTCGCGGATACGCCTTCCCGGTTGCCTTGGAAGGAGCTTTGAAACTGAAGGAAATTTCGTACATCCATGCCGAAGGTTATCCGGCTGCCGAGATGAAGCACGGTCCCATCGCCCTGATTGATGCCGAAATGCCGGTGGTCATCGTAGCCACACAGTCGCCCTTGTACGAAAAAGTGCTGAGTAACATTCAGGAAATCAAGGCTCGCAAGGGAAGAGTAGTAGCCGTAGTAACCGAAGGAGACACGGTTATCCGTAGCTTGGCTGATTACAGCATCGAACTTCCCGCTACGCTGGAATGTCTGGATCCGTTAGTAGCTTCCATTCCGTTGCAGTTGCTGGCTTACCACATTGCGGTATGCCGTGGAATGGATGTCGACCAGCCACGCAATCTGGCTAAGTCTGTAACGGTGGAATGACGGTACTAATTTTTCCCGATACTCTTGTATAAAAAGTAAAATTTTCCGACACATTCTCTGTTTCACAGTGTGAAATACAAAAACCACAGTGTGGGATACATATTTCACACTGTGGGATACAAATCCCGCACTGTGAAACAGAGAAATTTCCAGTAGTTTTCTGGAAAAAGCTCTTTGAAGTAAAAGAAAATTTGTTATGAATTTCTATATATTTTTGTTTTTATCAATAAATAGTTATATTTGTATAATAGGAAAAGATATAACGAAAACAAGCTCGACGAGAAAATTTACGTGAAAATGATCCACGTGAGTTTTTTAGGTACGGGAAGAAATATATATCAAGATACATTTATGACCTTATTGAATAAAAATGAACACCTTTCATGCAGTAACTATGCGAATGAACATACTCGGATTTTTTCATTCATTTCTTTGAAAAAGGGAGAAATAGTAGAGCGAAAACGGCTTGATACAACTTTTCTTGTTTTTATCATAGAGGGTTGGATGGAAGTACGGTATGATGGGGAGAAGCATATGGAGGCACTTCCGGGTAAAGTCTTTCTACTTCCGGGGGGGAAGCCTGTCATCGGTGTGGCGCAGGAAAATTCACTCTTGTTGCTTTGTGCTTTTTCCAATACCCTGAGTCTATGCTCACGTTTTTCTATCCAGCAGTTGTCGAAGGATATTCCATCAGACGCATCAGCCGATTTTTATTTCCTTTCGTTGGACGACCGGCTTTCCAGATTTCTTTCCTTGCTGGTCGACTGTCTGCAGGAAGGGTTAGGGTGTATCCATTTCCACCAGATAAAACGTGAGGAGCTTTTTTTGTATCTTCGTGCCAGTTATTCGAAGGAAAGTCTGGCTCGTTTTTTCTATCCTATCTTAGGAAAAGATATGGATTTTAAGGATTTTATTTTGACTCACAGCCATACGAACTTCGATGTGAAATATTTTGCAACACAGGCCAACATGAGCTTGAGCACGTTTAACCGCCATTTTAAGGAAACGTTTCAGGATATAGCCAGTAACTGGCTCCTGCTGCGTAAGCAGGAGTTCGTGAAAAACGACATAATCATGACCTCCATGTCTCTGGCAGAGATTGCTGAGAAATATCATTTCTCTTCTACGTCATATCTGGTGACATTTTGTAAGAAATATTTTGGTAAGACTCCTAATGAGCTCCGTAAGGACAGAGCTTTGAACAAGTCTTAAATATCTCAGAAAGGACTCCTTATAAACTTGTGAAGCGAAAGTGTAACTTTTTGACGTGAAATTGTAACATCCCTCTTTGGGGAAGAGGCTAACTTTGCGCCGTAAAATATAAGGATGATAATGATACAAAAGAGTAGAAAACTTTTCATCTTGTGCACTTTCTTTTGTTTCGTATGGGGAGGATATGCACAGGATATCGCATTGAAGACAAATGCTCTTTATTGGGGGACGCTTACTCCGAATGTCGGGATAGAGGTCAGGCATAGTCGTAAAATTTCTACTGACTGGCAGGCGGCATATAATCCGTGGACGTTTAAGGATGGCAGAAAACTGCGTTTCTGGCTGGTGCAGCCTGAATTTCGTTACTGGCTTTGCGAAGCCATGGAGGGGCATTTCGTGGGAGTTCATTTGCATGGGGCACAATTCTATGGAAGTTTCAAGGATAAACGTTACGACGGCTATTTGGCCGGCGGAGGCCTGACTTACGGCTATGCCTGGATTTTGTCTTCTCACTGGAACCTGGAAGCAGCGGTCGGGGTGGGCTATGCCCGTCTTTGGTATAAGGAAAGTCCGCAGATTCCATGTAACAAATGCTATGAGCGGAAGACACGCAATTACGTAGGGCCTACCAAACTGGCCTTGTCCATATCTTATATATTTTAAACGAAAGCAGTAGGTATGAAGTTTAGATATACACAATTACTGATGGCAGGCGTGTTACCGCTGGTTGTAGCCGGCTGTGCCGCTTCGCGTGCCAATAAGAAAGTGAGCGTTTCTCCAGTAGAGACCCTCACGCCCGACAGTGCGTCGGAGGTAAACGTGGATGTGACAATCAATGTGCCGAAGCATGCCTTTTCGCGCCGCAGCCGGCTGGTTGTGGTGCCACAGCTCATGCAGCAGGACAGCCTGATAGCCGAATGCCGCCCGCTGGTGCTCGATGCTCCTGTGTTTTACAAGAAGATGAAGCGCGAGAAAGATTTGGGAGGCTATGTGGATACGCTTGAAGCGCAGGCACGCAGGGTAGACAATGGAAGCGACCTTTCGGTGCCCTATACTGAGAAGGTGCAGGTACCTGCCAGCCTTACCGGCGGACGGGTGGTAGCAGTGCTTTCTACTGACGGATGTGGCGAGTGCAGTGCGGTAGATACGGTGGATATGGCCTATATCGCCAACCTGCCCACGCTGATTGACCCGGTGGAGTCGCTCCACCTCAACTGGATTGAGCCGGAATTTGTAGTACGCCCGAAAGTGGTGGAAGGAAAGGGAGAGGCCCTGCTCCAGTTTGCCATGAACCGCTATGACATCAACCTGTCACTGGGGCGCAACCGGGAAGAGATGAACGGCATGCTGGAAGCCCTGGGAAAGATTGTGGGCGACAGCTTGGCCACGCTGAATGGCGTGAGCATCTACGGTATGGCGTCGGCCGACGGGTCGTATGCCTTGAACGACCGCCTGGCAAAGAACCGTGCCGGTTCTGCCAGGGACTGGCTGGTGCAGAACCTGCACCTTTCTGCGCAGGACGCGCGTCATTTCAGCGTAGGGGCACGTCCCGAAGGATGGACGCCGGTGCTGGAAGCCATGCGGGCCGACGGGCATCCCGACACCACGCAGGTGGCAGAAATCCTGAAGAAGTATGAAGGACAGAACGACGACGTGGCCGAACGCTACATCCGCCGCCTGGCATGTTGGAACGACATCCGCACCCGCTACTTGCAGAACGACCGTAAGGTGGTCTACGAATATACCTACACGCTGAAGAGCTTTACCACCGATGCCGAGATGCTGGACATGTACAGCAAGCGTCCCGACGCGTTCAACGAGGAAGAGCTGCTGCGCGTGTCTACCCTCAAGCAGACGGCGGAAGAGAAAAAGGAGGTGTACCGCACCATCCTGCACTACTTCCCCCAGTCGCAGGTGGCAGCCAACAACCTGGCCGTGCTCCTGCTGCGTGAAGGAAAATCAGAAGAGGCCGGACGGGTGATTGAGGCGCTGGAAGACTATTCTCCCGAAGCCCTGAACACCAGAGCGGCGGTTTATATCTATAAGAACGACTATGAAAAAGCGGTCGAGCTGCTGGAAACCAACGTGGAACTGCCCGAAGCCCGCTATAACCTGGGGCTGGTCAAGGCGTCTTTCCGCGACCTTCCTGCTGCATACAGCCTGATAAAGGACTACAAGGACGTCAATGCGGCGGTGCTGGCCTTGAGCGTGAACCGCAACGAGGAAGCCGCCCGGATTATGGAGGCATGCGAAGATACCACGCCGAGAGCCGAATATGTGCGTGCGCTGGTAAAGGCGCGCCAGGGCGATGCCGATGCCATGATGGACCATCTGGCGAAAGCCGTCGCAGAGAAAGGACTCCGGGAACGGGCCCGCACGGAAGCCGATTTCATGGACTACAGCACGCGGGCCGATTTCCGCGAACTGCTGAAAGGAGGTGAAGGATTATGAACAGATGGAGCAATGTATTCCTGGGGCTGGTGATGGCCCTGGGGCTGGGAGCCTGTGTGCGAGAGAAACTGCCCGACTGTCCGCCCATGCAGGTGACGCTGACGGTGAAAGACAAGAACTATTTCAATATTGACGACGCCGTGAAGCTGGGACTGGCGGAACGCAAGGCAGACGACCTGCCGTTCCGCGACTACATCCACACGCTGTACTACGTGGTGCACGATGCGGAAGGCCGCGTGGTGGCAGAGCAGAAGAACACCGAGGTGACAGGCGACGCGCAGACGCAGGTGGTCAGCCTGCCGGTGGAACTGCCCTACGGCACCTACACCGTGACCGTGTGGGGAAACATGAAGAGTGAGGAACCGCTGGGCGACAATCCTACCAGCGCCGAGCTGGAGGAGACGGGAGCGGCCTTCAACGATGTCTATCTGGCAAGCGGCACCTTCCACTATGCCTACGGCAAGGAGAACCATGAGCTGGCGCTGGAACGCACCAAGGGCAACCTCCTCATCAAGGCGGAAGGCATACCGGACAACATCGACTTCTCCACCAAGGAGGTGTCGGACATCTATGCGGTGATAGACGCGGCTTTCCGCTATTCGGGAAACACCCGCATCAGCACCGAGCTGGACTGGGATGCCCGCAACGAGATGCAGTCGAACACGCTGATGTGCCCCTCGCCTTCCTACGAAGGAAGTACCCTCGGGGTGACGTTTATCGACAAGAGTGCGGCGGCAGCCGTCGGCCGTGCGGAAGTGGAAAGCGCGGTGCTGAAGCCGCAGGACGTGCACATCACCATGGGGCGTAACGAGATAACCATTTTGAAGTATGTGTATAACACGGCGGAAGACGGGTTCAACATCTTCCTGCGGGTGAACGACCGCTGGGAACAGATACATAGCATGGTAGTTGACTGATATTTTATAATAAATATAAATACGTGATAAGAATGAAAAAGAGAGTGTTATTGGGAATGACTTTGATGGCATCATTGGCATTCTATTCTTGTACGAAAGAAGTCGTAATCGTGCAGGAAGGTGGAGAAGGGGGCATTGAATCTCCGACAGCCCAGGACGGACAGGTTCTGACCTTGCAGGTGGCAAACAGTGGTGATGGACTGACTACCCGTGCAGGACGTCCGCTGCTGAGTTCACAGGCAAAGCAGGATATCAATACGATTATTCTGTATGTCGTAGCTAAAGATGGAAACAATAGTGGAAAAGTGGTTTTGGAGAAAACAATCTCTGCTGATGAATGGAAAAATGCTTTGGCATATAACAATACCAGTGGTCATGGCAAGCAGTTGCAGATTTCTTTCAAGAACTCTGATAAACAAAAATTAGCAGACGGAAGCTATACAATTTATGCGGTAGGTTATTATGAAACAGGGGCTAATTACAAAGATATTAAGATTGCCTCTGCTCCTACAACAACAGGTGAAGGTTCTACACCAGTACTCTTCCCTGAAAATGGATTGTATGCACTGTTAAATAATGATGCTAATCCGGCAGAAGAAATTTTTGCAGGATATGTTGAGGTAACTGCTAAAACAGATGAACAATTTGGTTCATATTTAGAAGTGTCTTCTGAATCAACTGCTGATAAAAAAGTAGTTCCTGCTTTGGTATTGAACCGTCAGGTAGCCGGTGTAACAGGTTACTTTACGAATCTTCCTGCCAAGGTAGACGATCAGATTCCTGCAAAAGTTCGTCTGGTGGCTTCAAACAAGTCGAATAAGGTACATTTCACAAGCATGGTTTCTGGAGAAACTGATGGAACTACAACTGCTGCAGTTACTAATGTAGTAAATGGTTCTGCAAGTAGTTTAACAGCTGCTAATCTACCTTACTGGAATAGCAGCAAAAAAGGTTATATCGTATATGAGATTGCGCTAAGTGAATTCTTCCCACAGTTAAAAGTAAAGAAGCCTGAAACAAATCCTGAGAGAAATTATAATTTCGCAGATTTAGATCTTGACGGAGACGATTTCGTAGGCTACAAGGATGCACAGGCTTGGGTTTATAATGGAAAAGATAATATTCCTGAGGATTTTACAAATTGGTCTCAGGATATACAAGGTGGAAAAACTATAGGGAGCACTGAAAAAACGACTCAGAAACTTTCAACTTTCTGGGAAAACCCGAATAAAAAAACTCAGACCTTGGTTGCAGGTTCTGTATTTGCCGGAGAATTTATAATCCCATTCTTACAGGTAAAAGGAACTAATACTTTTGAACTCCAGTTATTGGATAAGAATAATAATATCCTGAAAACTTGGAACGTACAGGTACCAACAAAAGTTACGAGTGGAAGTAATGAAAATAATATTGCGGCTGGCATTTCTGCAACATGGGCTGACGATACTGATTTGATTTACAACATCTATCGTAACCACCTCTATAGCCTTGGTATGAAGACTAACGATATTGAAGATGGTGGAGAACCGGGTACTACTGATCCGGATCCGAAACCGGAACCTGATCCAGATCCGAATCCAGAAGACAAACCGGAAGATTTGAGCAAAGGTCAGGACCTGTTGATCAATGTAAACGACAACTGGGAAATTATTCACAACATGGTAATTGACTAATCATAGTGGATACATATTATTTATCACCGCCCCGTTCTGAGGGGCGGTGATATTCACACAATTTTCAAGACAGATACAATCAATCCAAACATAATATAAACGTAAAACGGTGATGATGAGAAGACAAATCAAACTGATGGGATGGCTGTTCGTTTCGGCGCTTGCCGCATGTACATCCGAAACCCCCAATCCGGCTGATGGTGGAAATGCTGCCGATGAAACTCAAAAACTGGTAATCAACTTGTCCGATGGAGGCGACAGATTGACTACCCGTGCCGGCAGACCACTGCATAGTTCAGAACCTGGACAGTGGGTACAGCATGTCACGCTTTACGTGACCAACAGTGAGGGTATTGTCCTGCAAAAGGAAATTGACGAGTACGTCTGGGCCAATGCCGTGGACTATTCCAACGGCAAGCAGCTGGAAGTCACTTTCCGTGCTTCGGAAGGCGAGCAATTGCCCAAGGGTGATTATACGGTGTATGCCGTTGCTTTCTCAAATCCGACAGACTATAGCATTTCGCCTGCTCCGAATTCCAATCCGGAAATCAATGCCATCAGTAATGGCAGTATAAATAATGATAAAGTTAGGACTTTTGATTTTTCAAGGAAGTTCTCCGCTGTGCTGAACAGCGGTGTTGCCGATGCCGAAGAAATCTTTGCTGGTGTGGCAACCATTGTCTCTACAAAAGATTCTGACGGTAAACCTTGTCTTACAGCAAAATCTGCCGATGATGATACTCCTGCCGGTAATGCCGTCATTACGCTGAACCGTCAGGTGGCAGGTACCATCGGCTATTTCACCAATATTCCCGCCAAGGTGGGCGATGCCGTGCCTACACGGATTCGTCTGGTGGCAGCAAACAAGAGCGATAAAGTATGGTTTACAAACATGATTACCGGAGAGACTGAAACTAATAAAAATGTCAGTTGGGTAATCAACGGTTCTCAAAGCGCTACGCTGCCAAAGAATGCCTATTACTACAGTTCAGACCAGACGGCTTATGACGCGTACGAAATCTATAGCATTGATTTGAGCCAGTGGTTTAAGTTTGGTGGTACTACTGGTAGAAATACTTTTGCGGACTGCGACTTGAACAATGATGGATATGTGGGCAAAGAAGATGCTATAGAAACCTCTTCCAACATCTCTAATTTCTGGGAAAATCCTAATGCTACGACAGAACATCCGCAGCAGTTGGAGGACGGTTCCGTATTTGCCGGACGCTTTCTGATACCTTTTTCTCTGGTTTCAGGCAAGGAGACATTCGAATTGCAGTTGCTGGGCAATGAAACGGGCAAACCGGAACAGATCTTGAAAAGCTGGAGGGTGAAGGTTTCCGCCGATGGCAAACACGATGTGACAGATGTGGAAGTACCTACCGGTGTGATTGTACCTGCTGCCGACCAGGACTATGTGTATAACATCTACCGTAACCACATGTACAGCATCGGAAAAAAAACTGCCGACGGAGGCATAGGTGATGAACCTGCAGACCTGAACACGGCACAGGATTTGGTAATTACCGTAAACAGCCAGTGGCAGATAGTACACGGCATGGAGCTGGAACCGGACAATAATTGAAATTGCAGATAGAGTATAAACGTATTAAAGATATAGAGTGATGAAGAAATTCTTTAGCTTTTTATTGATACTTATGGGATTAAGCATCGTCTTCACGGCATGTAAGGACGATGAAATCGCGTTGATGTCGCTGGATGAAGGACGAGGTTCGGAACTCGATGGGGAAACAACTACACCAGGTGCTTTGCAGCGTGAGGATGGCTTGTGGAGAGCTACTGAGCGTGTGCCTCTGGTGGGTGCTGGACGTGTAGTAGATAAAATATCACCAGCATTGGTGGCGGTTGCAGCATCTCAGTCTGGCTTTAATAAAATTGTTGATGCAGAGAATTTGAATGATTATGCTACCTTATCTGGTTTGAGTGCCAATTTGTTGGGAAAGGAAATATTATCTGTTAGAGATATATATAGAACCTACGCTGGAGGACAGATGGTTGGTTTCGTTATAGGTAATAATGAAGGGGGAGTATTGGATCTTAATTTAATCAATTTGTTCGTTATTACATTGTATAATGATGGAGAGCCTGTTGGAACATATAATGTAAGTACGGGTGGCGAACTGTTGTCTTTGAATTTGATTTCTATCGGTAATGCAGGTACACAGGCTATGGCTGTAAAAGTACCAGACGATGTGAACTTTGATGAAATAATGCTTTCTACTACCGGTGTGACGGCCGATATAGAAAAAATGAAGATATATTATGCTTTTGTGGGAGAGACTGCAATAGAAGAGGTTACAACTGCGACTTATACTGAATCTAAAGTTTATAAATCAGATATTCCCTGGGTTGGCCTTTTGGAAAATAGTAATAGTGCTGAAGGTCTTTTGAATCCTGATAAAGAAAAAGGGTGCTATTTGGATTATGTGGGAGTTCTTTATAAGCCTAAACATTATGTCGATATAAATCTTGGAACAACGTTACCTGTCGGTACTGAAGTTGGTTTTACTTATGAGCAGGGGAATGTAGCCAGTTTGACATTGGGGCATACTTATTCTGTTACTACCTATGGTAGTGATGGCTCTGAAAAGGATGATTTCTCGTCAACCAATGTATTGGGAGTTTCTGTGATTGGTGGGGGAAAGGGAGCCTACAGTCTGGTCGCGACAAAAGAAGGGACTCAGAGGGTCCGTATTACAAGTGGACCGACAGCCGGTTTGGATGTGGGTTCTTTCAAACTGTTGCGTGCTTTTACACGTAAAGCTGTAGCTATTGATCCAACGAGTTATTTTAATATTCCGGAAAAAATTACGACTCCTTATACCTCGTATAAATTTGCAAAACCGGAAAAGGGTACTTTAATTCTGTCATATACTGGCTCATCGACGGATAATGTAACTATATCTGATAATGTGATAAGTGGAATGACTCTTGGTAATACTTATTCTTTAAATGTAACATATATCGATGTTTACGGAAAATCTTTTGTAACTCCTGTTCAGATAGTATGTACTGAAAACACTTCAGATAATTGTAATCCGAAGTATTTGACAGAAGGTGATGGTTGGTCTGTTGTGAATGCTAAAGATACATGGGGAATAAATGTTATTTCCGTTATGACTGATACTGAAAATATTGTTGACGGAAATAATACGACTTATGCTTCCAGTACCACGGCAATAAATCTGCTCCAACATGGCGTTTTGGCTGCAGTAAAAGGTCGAACGGCTATCAATCCTGCTGGTACATATCGTGTAGGGTTTATAATACAAAATGCCAGTGAACTGTTAGGTGCAAGTGCATTGAAGTTCTTTACAATAAAACTGTTTAACGGGAACAAAGTAATTGACAGTAATGTGTCTTTATCTAATCAGGGGGTATCTTTAGGTTTGCTAAATGGAGCCAGAGATAAAATGGCAATCACCATAGAAACCGATCAGGAGTTTGACGGAGTGGCATTATGTACAGCCGGTTTGTTGGGAGTAAGTCTGAATAATCTGCGTATATACGATGCATTTTATTATGAAGATGCTACATGTGGTAATAGTATGGCTTTTGACGCTTGTTCTGAAATGATGAATTCTGTAAACTGTCATTTGTCAATCAATTATGATTGGACAGAGATTACAGGAGTAGCTAGTGTAGGAGCATCTATAAATGATCTGGCTAACGCGGTGGATGTAGATGCAACCAACTATGCTACAATAACAGCACCTGTAGGTGTGGCAAGCGGTTTCTCTATCGGATTCCAGTTCGATGAGATGAAGAGTGGACAGTGGATAGGTCTGAAGATGCGGAAACCTACAGGCTTGACGGACGTGGAACTTTTGAACGGGTTCAAGTTTGAGATAATGTACCAAGGTCAGGTAGTGGAAGAAATAAAGAATGAAAGTAGCGGTGGGGTATTGGGTCTTAACCTTTTGGGATACGGAGAATATGTATATCTGGAAGCTACTCCGAAATATAATTTCGATGGTATAAGAATTAGTTCTGGTCAGTTGGTCGGTGCCTTGAGAAATTATCTGATTTACGGCCTTTACAGTATGGCTGATGCGGATGGAAACGGCATTCCGGATTGTTCAGAAGACGGTGAAGGGGGAACAACTGATGTGCTTTATCCGGATAAATGTAAATATGACATTTGTAAGTCGGAGCCTCTTGTAATGGATTTCACTGGTGGAACGACTGGTAAAGAATATACTTTTACTTTTACTAAACAGAGTGACGATAGTTATGTTGGTGAGGTTAAAATTGCTATGCCTGCCAACAGAAGGGTGACTATTACTAATTCTAACATAAATCTTCAAGTGGGTGAGTATTATCTGAGTATTACAAGTGATTTGACTGATGGCGAAACAAATTATCCAAATAAAATCAGAGTGATTGTGCATCCGAAAACATCTGCTTGGAAAAAAGATGCAAACTCTACTGACTGGAACAATTCAGCTAACTGGACAGAAGGAATCCCTTGGACCTGTACGGATGTCCTGATACCATCAGATTGTAATTATTATCCGGTATTGGAATCAGGTAAAGATTATTATTGCAACCGCATCCAGTTTGAGCCGGGAGCAGAAGTAATCAATACACACTATCTGAACTACGAACAGGCATGGGTGAATGTGTCATTGAAGTCCGGTGAATACAACATGTTCTCTGCACCGCTGAAAGAAACCTATACGGGAGATATGTTTTTCTCTACCTTTAAAGGTACTGATTATAATATAAATACTGATTATGCCGGATGCTGGCTTGACTATGCGGAATCCACTTATCCTGCCAATCGGTTCGAACCGAAAGTTTACCAGCGCTTGTGGAATGCCAGTGTGCAGAATGCGCAGAACGACGACGGAGGATATGTAGCCGTGAATCCGGAGGATAATTTCTGGACGGCTCCGTTCAACCTGGTATCGCAGGAATATAAGGCAGGACAGGGGGTACTGGTACGCCCTGATAAAGAAGGAGAAAAAACTCCGCAACCTTATACATTCTGTTTCCCGAAACGTCATGCGAAGTACGAGTATTTTAACTATGCAGAGACAGGCGCAGGAAGCCCAACTGGCAGATGGGAAACCATCAGCCGTAATTCGGCTGATGTGGGACGTTTCATCTACGAGGATGATTTGCGCAGCGTGAGCTTCCCCTACCATGTAACGTTGGAGAACAAGCGTCCTACTACCATGTTCCTGGCAGGAAATCCGTTTATGGCGCATATCAATGTGAAGAAGTTCCTGGAAGCTAATCCTGCTGTGAAAGCGATTAAAGTTGTTGTCAAAAATGGCGAGTATACTTATAATACTGGATTGACTCAGATTGCTCCAACTCAGGCCTTTTTGGTTGAGGTGAATGAAGCTTATCAAAGCACCTACCGTTACAAGCTGAATATTCACTTTACGGAGGATATGCTGGAGCAGGGTAATAAAAAGAATGATTGAACGAATAATAACAGATATTGATTAGATAGAATTATGAAGAAACTGTCGTGTTATATTGGGTTACTGATGGCAACGCTTTGGCTGTCTGCCTGCAAATCGGATACCCCGTTGGAGCCGGATACTACGGTGGGCGACGGCGAACAGGTGCTGGAGATTACGGTGGACGGCGATTTCTATGCAAGTTCGCGCTCCACAGCGGCATCAGCCGGATATAAGCTGGTGAGTTCGCAGGCTATCCAGCATATCGAACATCTTTATGCGTATATCTTTAAAGGAAGTGGCACGGACGCTACGTGTGTCTATGTGACAGAAATCCCCTGGGAACAGAACAGCCAGCAGGGATCGGCCTCACTGACTTACCGTCTGAAGGAGGCAAATCTGCCGCAGTACGTAACAGAAGACGGAAAACCAAGCGATATGAAGGTACTGGTGGTAGCTGTGGATAACAATACGGATACGTATAATTTTCCTTATGGCGAAGTAGCCAATCATGCGGATAATACTAATCAAGAAGGTAATAATCCAATTATAGGACAACCGCTTAGTGGGGTAAAGCTGAAATTGGCAGAAGCGGCAGCGAGAACAACAACATCGGATGCGGATAAAGCCTTCAAGATGGCTAACACGGAAGTTTTTTCAGGACTTGCATCTTTCAAGGCTGATGACCAAATTATCAAGGTGTCCTTGCAGCGCTGCGTGGCGGGGGTACTCTGTTACCTGACGGATATTCCTTATTATGTGGGTTCCGGTACTGATGAAGACAATAATAAAATCAGTTCCATAGAACTGCAGTTAGGGAATAATCTGAATCTGAATACGGAATATGCTTCATTCTATGATGGTACAAAATTTGGTTCAGCGGCTTCGAGTAATAATGTAATCGCTTCCGTAAATATCTTGGAGTATATTTATGGAAAGGGCACTACGAGTGGAACTTTGGATGTACAGCCAGAAGATGCATCTTTAGCAGAGAAGAATACTCATCGTCTGTACGTGCCTGCCATGGATAACGGGGCGGTGAAGACCAAGGAAAACACCATTCTGTTTGGTGCCTATTTGTTGCCGATAGAGAAAGAGAATGCAGCCACTAATGATAAAACAAATGCAACATTAAAGCTGGTGTTGAAAGCAAATGGGGGCGAGCAAACTGCATTTATTGTAAAGAATACCGTGACGAGTATTTCCGGAGCTGATGGTACTACAATTGAACCGTATGCTTATTCACTGAAAGCAAACCGCCTGTACAGTATCGGAAGCAAACCTTTTGCCACTGATACTGATGCCGACCAGCCTGCCAGTTTAAAAGGTAAGGAGGTTGAGCTGAATGTTATAGATTGGACTGATGGAAATAATAATGTGAACTTCCCTGTCTATTCGTTGAAATCTACTATCTCTGCAGACTGGGATATACAGTATGAGAATTATATATTCAACTGTATGAGTGAAACGCGTACGGTTTATATTAATTTATCTGAAGAGGATGCAAAGGACTCAAATTTTAGAATTTCTATATTAGGTGAAGATGGTTCACTTTCTGATTGGGCCTATTTTAGGTTTGTTGAATTTGGTGCTGATGGTAATAGTAATGCACTTACTGATTGGGAGACTAGTGCTATAATCCCAGATGGATTAAAGGGTCGGTCACGTATTGCATTGGAAATCAGGTTGAATGACTATGTGCTTAAGAATGATATTATTGGGGATGATAGTAAATATTCAACAATAGAAACCAAAATAGAGGCTTTAAAGAAAGATTTTCGTACTGCATATTTACATTTGTTTTCTAAAGGAATAACATCCGTTGCAAGTGTTCCTATTAGACAATTTAATGCGATAACTGTTAAGTTTGATTATGATAAGAAATCTTATACTGTAGGATTTAGCAGAGTAGATTTGTGGGATACAATGGCAGATAATGGAGTTGCTAAGGGTGAAGGACGTTATGATACATGGGGATTTCCTGGTATAGTTATACCTTGGTATATATACGGAACTACTTACGATAGTAATGTTGATGGAGAGGTTAATTCGGATGCTGCAGAAAAAATTAATCATTCAGATTATACAACGTCTGTCCTATATTATGCTCGGGTGAAAACTGTTGATGATGAGTTAGGTGATGGAAGGCATTGGTATTTACCTGCAAGAGAAGAATTAGGAGCCTTCTTTAATAATGTTGTAAAGGAGATCGGATCTTATAATGTGAATAATCTTATTGAGGTAGTGAATGTGCATCATGATGCTTTTTATTGGACATCTTCATCAGATGGTAGTGATAATGGACGTAATTCATATGTTATGAAAGATACAGATTCAAAGCCTAGTGGAATGAGACGTAAACAGTCTGCTTATTGTCGCCAAGCCAGAAAATTTAATTAAACAGCCATGAAACAACTAAATAAAATACTATTCCTGATGCTTGCAGCCTGCCTGATATGGTCGGGCTGTAAGGACGATATGATGGAAGAAAACGGTACCTTCAAGGAAGGAACCGTCACCTTGCAGTTTGCCGTGCAGGGTAGCCTGGAAGTGGAGACCCGTGCGGATGGCGAATCCGATGGAGACAGCCGTCTGGACAATGCGCTGGTTTTTGCTTTCGATGCGAACGGCGATTGTGTAGCCAAGCAGTGGACTTATCTGGATGGGGGTACGACTATGTCGATGTACTTGCCTTTCAGTACAAATACGTTGTGTGCGGTATGTAACTTGCTTGATCCCGAGTCGGTGATGAACAAGGTTTCCAAGCGTGCCGATCTGGATGCGCAGGCGGTAACCATCTCCGAATCGGACGGAGCCTATAAGGGTAAATATGTGATGTCCGGAGAGTTGGATGATATATCTGCTTCTTATACAATTAATCTGACCCGTCTGGCTGCCCAGTTTAATGTGACGGTAAAGTTTGCCCCGAGTGTGGCGTCGGATGAATTTATGTTGAGCGAAATCTCCCTGCATAATATACCGAGAGGAAGCTGGCTGTTTGACCAAGGTTCTGTAACCACTTTAATTGCAAGACAAGAAAAAGATAATTTTGCTACGGCAGATGGCGGTCAGAAAGGCGATTATGTGTACAACGAGACTGCGGAAATCATGCAGACCCGCTTCTTTGAAGAAGAAGTACTGGACTGGGAAGATAAAGTATATGCGGAAGATGAAACAGAGGAACAGAATGAGCAGTTTGCCGTGGAAACAACTTTCAATATCTTCGAGAACCGTAGAGGAACGCTGGATAAGGATGCAACAACAACTATTAATGGTGAGACAAAAAGTATTAACTGGCCGGATTTGTCCGGTGAGAACAATATGACAGAGTATGCCCAACTCTTTAAAAGACAGCTTGCTCAAAATGCCGGATTCACTTACGCTACTTATATGACCATCAAGGGTGTGTACCGGATGGCTGGGGGTACGGATTACGAAACTACCTATTATGTATATTTAGGAAACGACAATTACAGCGACTATAATGTGAACAGGAATACCCGGTATAATCTGACGGTAACTATCCGTACTGTGGAGCAGGCTGATACACGAGTAGAGCCGGTTACTTTGGGCGATATGAAAGTATATTATAATGAAAACGAGGTGCTGGACACACATTTCAATGCGGTGCAGACGCTGCTCTATTCGCCCGGAAAGTGGGAAATGTGGGTGGAAAATCCGGATGAGAATCCCTGGCTGGAACTGTCAACAGACAAAAAATATAGTCCTCAGTCGCTTAGAGATTCCAAAGATGGTAGCATGGCGGGAACACGACTTATCGGAACTGCGGGAATGGATTATATATATGTGCATACCGACGAATATGTACCGGTGATTGCCTCGCCGCAACAGAATACCGCAAGTCTGCGTCAGGCAAAAATCGGCTATCGCTGGCAGCATGAAAACGGGACATTCAGTGAAACAAAGTATTTCACTGTAACGCAATATCCGGCACAGATGGTGGTGTTGCATATGAAATACGATGTCCATACCATGAAGGAAGTACGCGATACATTCTATGTGGAGAGGGTACTGGAAAAGAAGAATCTGAAATGGGGATTTGAACATTACTGGAGTTTCGTGACCGACGATCTGATTGCATCGGGAATGTGGGATGGTCTGTCGAATACACGTAAACTTTATGATGTGGCGCTGAATGGTGATAAATGGGGTGTGGAGCCTGCATATCCGGATGGTGTAATTCCTTCGGATGTGGCTTTAAGTAATGTAATAGAAAAAAATCGTGACCGTAACGGAAACGGAATGATTGATTACAATGAAATTGTGTGGTACATGCCGGCGGTGTATGAGCTGCAGGCTTTGCAGGAAGCCCTGGCGGCACAGAATGTCACCTTTGAGGGGGGAGATGATTTCTTCTTCTCGTCCACACCGTCGTCGGCAGACCCGGCCGGAATCACTACGGGATTTGCCTGGTATGTGAAGATGCAGAACGGAAAGAGTGCTTTGGCACAGCGTGACCGTCAATATAATGTGATAGCGCTCCGGCGGAAGAATGCCTGGAAAGGACCGGAAACGGCGGGAGGTAATGGCTCTGTGGAAAAGAATGATGAATGGGATGAAGAAGAAGTGATTATGCCTAAATACTGATGGGAGGAATGATATATGAATAAACAGATTATAATCGGTCTGACTCTGATGTCGCTGATGGCAGCGGGGTGTTCGAATAACGACTCGCCTGCGGCGGACGAAAGACAGGTGCAGGCTGTTTTCAAGATAGAGAGCCGTGCCGACGGTACGGAAACGCTTACGGACGAGTGCCTGCGGATGTTTATTGCTGACCGCAGACAGGAACATGACAACACGGAGGCTTTGCATTGCGGGGAGGATTGGCGCATAGACTTGACTACGAACAGTTACGAACTGTCGGGTATGACGGCACAGTGGTATAAGTTTGCTTTCGTGTCGGTTCCTGACTTGGAGGGAATAGTAAATGGAAAGTCTCTGTTTACTGTGGCAAACGGAGCTGACAAGAATACTTGCGACTTTAATGAACTTGCCATAGACTATGCTCCGGTGTTGAAGGCCCAGGTAGCTGAGGCTCAGCAGCCAGAGAGTAAAAGGACTTCCGTCGATAAGCTGGATGTGTGGCGTGCGGTGATGAATCGTTGGCTGCAGCCGGATAAAGTGCTGAAAGAGGATGTCACGATGCAACGCCTTACCGGGCGGTTGGTCTTGAATCTGGGAATACCGGAAGACCAGTTCCGTGCTAAAGTCGCTTCCATAGCGGTGACGCTGAACAGAGTCCCGCAGAAGTTCCTGATTCACGATGAGGACGAAGGGCAGATTATCACCGAGAATGCGCAGAATTATACGTTTACATATACAGAGATTCCTTGGAATACAAGACAGGATTATGTGGTGACTTTGGCTTTGCCCCCTCATGAAGTACAACAGGCTGCTTTGGTGGTTACTTATAAAGACGGCTCAATTCAACAGGAAGGGTATCGGATTGTGGACAGTAATAAAGAAGCTGTCTCAATCAAGGCTAATACGAAAACGACTATATTGTTCAACGGCATGGAAACAGGAGAATTCGAAGTGCGCTATGCCGGATTTAATGAAAAAGCCGTAATCGATGTGGAAGATGACTGGAATGGATGGTCAGAACAAACCGACGGAGGAGAATAATATGAGACAAAACAGAATACTGAATTATATAGGTGCAGCAAGTCTGCTGCTGGCGGTATGTGCCTGCGGAAAAGAAGATTTGAATACTACGACTGACACCGGGAACGGTGGAACAGTTGCTGCATTGCCTGAAGGAACTTTTGTGGTGGACTATTCTGTATCGGACGGGGAAACTTCTCGTGCTGGTGAAGAGGGTAGCCCAAATACGAGTATCAGTTCCCTATTGTATCTGCTGTACGACTCAGAAGGACAGTTGGTAAAGGAACGTGAGATTCCGGATATTGATCATGAAACTACTTGGCCGCTGACTCGTGATAAAATGACTTGGGAGCAGCGTGAGGCATTGAAAGATACGTTGAATGTGGAAATGACATATACGGCAGTTTTTCTGGCAAATGTAAAAAAGGATTTGTTTGGGACACAGACAGAAGAGTTGTTGCAAAACAAGGAGAATCTGACTGAGGCTGTATTGTATCTTCCGCAAACACCGTTTACAGATAGTAATATGTATTATCTCTGGAAAGAAGAATTGGAATATACCCAACCGGAAGGTGCAAGCGATGATTCAAGAGACAATCCGCTTTCTAAGAAGATTATTCTTCGTAGGTTGGTTTCAAGGATTGATATGGAGAGGGTTGAGATAAAAGATGATGCCGTGAAAACCGGAATGGGAGAAAATTTCGATCAGTTGTTGGTGGATGGTCTTAATAGCGCGTTGGAAAAGAAAGTAAATTCCATGAAACAAGACGGGAATACAACGCTGAATAATAATTGTGATAAATTACTGACGTTATTGAAAGCAAAAGTAGGAACGAAAGACGGTGAGAATACGATTGCCAGAAATAATTATGATAACTATATTAGTCAACTTGTCACAAACTTCAAAGAGATAGAGATAGCAAATTATGATTTGCTTGTGTCATCATGGACTGCTTTCACTACATCGAAATTTACTTTAGAAAGTATGCATAACCGCATGTCAATAAATGACTTGACCAGTAGTTATGATAGCAATATAACTTCACCAACATCATATACATATCCGGTAACAAACGGGAAAGCTACATGGATTGGATTTGCATGTAATGAGGCAGCTAAGATGCCGTTCACTGGTATTAAGCTAAGTACAGGGGACAATATAGAAACGATTGAATTGAATTTGAGTTTTACCCAAGAAGATATCTTTCTTCAAAAGAACGGACTGGTAACTTATACTTGTAATCCAATTGGAAAAATCGAACCCAAAGAACTGTCTTCTGATGAAACATATTCTGGTAGTTTTGACGTTACAATTAATATGGAAGATACTTATGGTTCACTGGATGATTTATTAAATGATACCGGATTTCGTTTTAATGATACAAATGCCAAAGATGATTTCAAAAACGCTATTGAAGGTGTTTTTGGTAAATGGAATAGTGACGTCTCTTTGTCTATCAATATTCCTTCTTCAAATCAATTTACATATACAACGACCATAGAACCAAAGAACCCATGAAACGAATAGGACTAAAATGGATATATCCCCTGTTGTTTATGGCAACAGCATGTGGGAGCGAGCAGGAAATAACTCCTGCGGACGATGAGAAGCAGCAGAGCTTTTCGGTGGTGGTGGAAAGTGTAGGTGAGCTGTTCAGCGGTGGTGAAGGAGTGAATCCGGCAACGGTAGTTTCACGACGTCCTATCTCGAGCGTAACGCCTACACAGACTTTCGACAAACTGTCTATACTGATTATAGAGTATGCTTCGCCTGCCAAGGTGGTGTATAAAAAGACTATTGAGAACTGGAGCAACCCGAATAACAAGGCAAGTATCCCTTGGAGTACGGAAGACGGACAAGGACGTTATGCTACGATTACCTTAACCGGTGATGAGTGTCTGGAAGAAGGAAAGAATTATATGGCATACGTGATAGGGTATCAGACCGGAACGTATGGCGATTACGAGCCTTTTAAGGGAATTGAAGTGGGCGACTACTATAATCAGACTGAAACAGCTACCGTTCCTGATGGAGGGCGGGCTGACGAAGTCTTTGCCGGTGCCGAAGTATTCTTTGTACAAAATGGAGTAATTCTTTCGAAAAGGAGCTCGGAATCAGAAGTGGAGCATGGACTGATGGTGGCTCGCCGGCAGGTAGCCGGTACTTTTGGCTATTTCACACGGATACCGGTACAGATAGATAACAAACCGGTGGCGAAATTGAGACTGGTAGCAACGAAACGAAATCAGACTGTGATTTTTGGTGGATTCCGCAGTGTGGACAATCCGCTTTATTTTCATCAGAATAATGTAGTGAACGGGATGAATCCTAATATGGAGTATGACAGCCATCTGGCCGGTTCTGCACAAAAAGATGCTTTTACGGTTTATGAGATAAACCTGTGCAAATGGTTTCCAGGTAACACGGAGAATACCTTATTACCGCTGGATATGAATAATGACGGGTATCTGGACAAGTATGACGAGAATTGGCAGACGGACGAAGAGGTGTATCCGAAAGGTACGATTTCACTGCCGCAAGGAACCGTTTTCGGTGATTGCTTTCTGGTGGCACTGGCCATGACACAGGCAGATGTGGACGGAGGTATTCCTACTTTCCAGATGCAGCTGGTGGATACGGATGACAAGGTGATAAAACACTGGGATGTGACTCTGCGAAATTATGAGTCGGCCGGAGAAGACCGTTCGCTGGTGTCATTGCCCGATGGGGCGGATGGGCGTACCACCATCACAATATTGGAGAATATCGATACGGAGACTTGTTTCAGCATTGTGCGTAACCGCTTGTATACGATGGGTGAAAAGAGCCAGTCGCAGAATTACGGAGAGGATGAACCTATTGACTTGAGTGCGGCAGATGTGTTGGTGCTGGACGCACGTCATGAATGGCAGATTCATAACTCAGTGATCTTTAATTGATGTAGACCAAAAGTCTAAAAGGGATAAGAATAGGATAATTAAGGGTCGTACTTTGGTGAAAATGCGGAGTACGGCCCTTTTTACTATCGCAGGAGGATGTGAACACCATTAGTGGGATTCCAGAGAAACCGTAAGTAATTCATAATTAATGGTTGATAAGTAAGAAGAAAGCGTGCGGTTTTTCCTCTTTACAGATATTTTCTGTATCTTCAAGGGCAAAACCGCACGCTATGAATTACGAAACTTATCAAATCATGCTATATGTCCTGTCCTTCCTGGCAGTGATAGTCTTTGTAGCACTTTATTTTGTGAAGGCCGGGTATGGCATGTTTCGTACCCGCTCGTGGGGATGGTCTGTGCCGAACAAAGCAGGCTGGGTACTGATGGAAGCTCCTTCATTTGTGGCAATGGGGCTTTGGGCGTGGAAAGCAGGAGTAGAGGCGTATACTCCGCAGGCTGTATTCGTAGGATTGTTCATGCTGCATTACTTTCAGCGTTCGTTTGTTTTTCCGTTGCTGATGAAAGGGAAGAGCCGGATGCCGCTGGCCATCATGGCGATGGGAATACTTTTCAACGTAATCAATGCGACCTTGTTGGCTGCCAGCT